>SDBU01000176.1_pt1 | contig 91956 bp, 77 predicted proteins | sample 2277071 | NCBI WGS metagenome assembly SDBU01 (sample SAMN10397929, study PRJNA504765) | marine sediment metagenome | isolation source: marine sediment core GS08_GC12, 126 cmbsf | place: Arctic Ocean: Gakkel Ridge, Loki's castle | collected 2008
ATTGTCACTGAGGAACCAGCCGCCGATGTTAATCGCTTCGTCGGTGGTGTTGTACAGCTCAATCCAGTCCGGACCGGCGTTCGAATGCGACATCACTTCATTGATTACTATGGCACCGGGGTTGGGGAGAATGCCGCTGTCATCCCAGCCGGGTGAGCCGTTGCGGTATACACTCGCACGCCAGGAGTCTTTCTCGTCCCAACTGTTCGGGTCGCTGTTAGTCGGTTCTATTATAGTCAGAGAGAAACCGTCGCCGTCGGTGATTGGACGCCAGCCGTCCTCGTACTCAAAATCCAGAATTGTCCGACCGATAGCGTCCACCAGTTTAATTCTTTCCCCGTTATTGGCCAGGCTGCCGGTGTATTCGCCGCCTATCAGGCCGGAAAAACCAGGATATTGCGCCTCAAAAGCTGCCAGGTCCTTAACCACTATGACAGAGTAGCCGCCCTCAAGGTCAATCGGTGGGAAGGTAAAATCAATGCCGTTCGTAAATCGGACCAGATTCAGATTTAGGGTTTCTGCTCCGATATTCTTCAACTCAATGAATTCCTCATTCGGGTCATTTGCATCGCCGGTGTACATCGGATGGTACATAATCTCGGTAATCCGAAGGTTCTCCATGACTGGGCCTATGGGATATATCTTCTCGGTTAACGGACTCCACATTTCACCGCCCAGAACCCGCGCCTTAACGTTAGTGCTTTTATCCAGTACGAAATAGTTGCTATATGGAAGCGCACCGGGGTTGACATCACCTTGACTGACTTCGGTGGCGACCAGCTCGGCAGAAATGAGAAAGTCAGAGTCGGTGGTTGAGATGTTCAGACCGTGGATGGCGAGCACATTGTCGCCCTGCCGCAAGGCACCAATATGGCTGGTGACGGGTATGTTCTCGAAGTTGATGGCTGTAGAGTCGGGATTCTGGTCGGCTGAGTTGGAGTCCCACTGCGGTGTTCCGGTGAAATTGCGTCTGGCAACTTCCCTGCCGTTGAGATAGGCAATAAAGCCGTCGTCGTAACGAACCTTCAGTATCATATTGCTGTATGCAGCACCGAGAGGTGTCCCCCCTGGGGCAGCGCCACAAGTAAATGGAATGCGGATGTAACAGCCAGGTTTGGCGTTGGGATTTCCGCCGTTATCATACATCTGTTCTTCGACGTCGATATTCAACAGGCCTACATAGTTCGGGTCGCTGGTTGGGTTTGTTTCGTAGCCGATACCACCGGTCCCACTGGGCCAGCTTGAGTGGTCAAAGTAATTGGTAAACCATACTTTGGGCTCACCCACCTGAAGCCCTCCGTTAGCTATATCACCAACCAGACGAAAGTTCGAGTTAAACGAGCCGTGGCTGCCTTGTGCGGCAAAAAGCTCCACTCCCGACCAGCCGCCGCGCTCAAAGAATACAAGACGCAAATTGTATGCTCCCGCCGTAGTAACATCGAAAACGGCAAACGAATCGCCCGCGACACGCGGCGAGGGATAATCCATATAGAACGAATTAGGTCCGGCCAATTCCAGGCTGAAACCAGCATCACTGTGGACTCCGAAGGTCCAGTCGCCGGTAGTGGGTATTTGGACTATGGCAGTGGCTTCGATAACATAGTCGTCTATGTCGCCGCTGCCACCAGGGACTGGGTTGTCATTGGCGAAGTGACCAGGACAATAGGTGTTATTATAGTTGATTACCGACGATGTTTCGGCTATTACCTGGCTCTGATAGGATGGGGTGCTAATAACCGACTCTGCTGTGGCCAGATTCCCGACAGTGATATTTGCCTTGTAATAGGTAACATCGAACTCGCCTGCTGTATTGCCAAGCAGATTACCGCCATTAGCGACCGTGGGGACAAGGTACCATTTAGCGGCATCCTCAGTAACAAGGGTTACGAGCGGGCCCGGCACCGATTGTGCACTCGGCACACGAGGGTCATTGCCGTCCAGGGTATAATAGATTGTGCCGTACCCATTCGGGTTACCCAGGAATATGTACTCGCCCATATTGGCGAAAACGGGCGCACCAACATCGGGATACCAGTCTACGTCCTTAAACTGTTGGAGGACCGTATCCACTCGAGGTGTCAGGTACGTTTCTCGGCCCCACGGGTCATAAGTTTCATAGAGAAGGCGGTTGATCTCGGGCAGCCAATGGTCGTCTTTCGTATGGGCCCAGGAAGAATGCTTGGCATCGCCCCATCTCGCCGATTCGGCAATAATCGCCATATCGATTTGATAAGCACGGTTCAGGATACGGTCTTGGCACTTTTCGAGGGTCATAAGACCATCGTTATGGAAGTGACGGTGCACATGGTCTGCAAACTGCAGGCGATAATCTACATTGGAAAACATAAGTTGTTCGTGCAGCCAGTGCGGATTGAAGTAATCCCTGTTTGCGCCGGCCGAAGTAAACGGCTCAACCAAATTCTCTATAGCAGCGCCGGCAGGAGGACCTGCACCACCTGCACCAAGCGTGTTCTCATTATCGTGATGAGGCCATTTCCAGCCATCCGGATTAACACGATTGAAGATGCCCCAGGTATTGTTCGGTATGCCGCCAAAGCGCGAGCCCGGACCATCCGAGTCGCCCGTGTAATATTCGATTATCATAAAATCAATCAGGTTCTCCACGTCAAGCAGCTTCTCTACGGTGTCATTAGGCGTGCCGTCGATGTTCAGTCCCTGTACCCGGTAGTACCTTTCAGAATCGTTGAAGCCGGCTATCGTCTCATCGTAGAGCCGGTCAAAGGCGGCGCGGTCGCCATCTGTCGCCACCATTTTTCGGCCCGCACTCCCGTTCGACGTCACCACGTCGTAATATTCATTGTCGCCACCCATATACGACTCACCCCACGACGCTTCCGAGCGCTCCTGAGTCTGGAAAAGACCCCAGTAATGCCCATTAATGTAAACATGATAATATCTGCTTCGCGTGTAGGGATGGCCCATCTCTCCCTGCAAATCGCGAGAGAAGACTTCACGGACCATAGTGTTTTTGTTGTCGCCCTGAAAAGACCAGGAATTGTTCTGGCTGCAGCGAAGGTCTACGTGGTCGAATACCGTTATAGAGCCTTCATCGCCAAACAGCGGGTACCGCAGCTTGGCATCGCCATACACAGAACGAAAGAACAGTCGGAATGCGTGCTTGGGGTTGTCGCCGGTGCAGCTGACGCCCCCGCGAATTCGAACACCTGCATCTATCTGAAAACCGCCGCGCATATCAACGGGCAGGCCCCAACGCCACTCTCCGTTAGCGTCTGGCACCGGCTCCAGGTCAGGAAATCCGGGGCCTTGAGGGTTTGGGGGATAGATTAACTCTACCGAGCAAGGTCTCTCCCATGCAGGGCCTTCGCCATACGCGTTCACATAGATACCCGTAGAGGCATCGAACAGGTTATCCAGGTCTGTCACCAGCGAGAACGTGGCAACGGCCTTAAGCGCATCTATTATTGTCTGACCGGAGTACCGTGCGTCATCAACAACAACTTTAGGGTCCATACCGTAATCCATAAGCTGGCCGTTGAAATCACCGGGAGGTGGCCAATTAGGCCCGGGTGCTGCGCCGTTGAGTGACTGCGCTATCACATCGCTGACGAAGATATAGGTATGGGTATCCACATTGCTGGGCAGATAGGCAGGCCTGAACGCCGCCGCACGCAGACACGTAGTCCCACTAATAGCAATAGCAGCGGCATATATATTACCATGCGTCTCGGTAGGGGTACTGCCGTCCGGGGTGTAACGGATAGTAGTATACGGCGTATCACAGGTAATCATAACGTTGAAATCCTCAACGTAAAAGCCGCGGTCGAAGTTGAATCCCGTGTCGGCGACCTGACCAAGGTAACCGGCATTATTTTGTGCACCGGGCGTGGCAAAGCCCATGAACCGCCACGTATCACCGCCATCGGGATAGCGACCCTCGGAAATGTTGGTGACCTGGTCGTCAAAGCTGATACTGTCTATCAGATTTTTATCGCCATCATACAGGCCGATGTCCTCACCGCTTTTGATGGAGAAGCTCGCGTGCAGTGGCCCCTGCCTGGTGTCCCCATCGGCCCAAATCAGCAGGTAGCCGTAGGGGCCGATGGTGGTTTCCGCAGGGAAATTGCCGGGAATCTGCCACCACTCGGAGGACGGCTTATTCAAATCATCAGTCAGGTACATACCACCTATATCAACAGCTATGCTCCCGGCGTTGTAGATTTCTATCCAGTCGTCATATCCACCACATGGGTCCCGGATGAAGGTGCCGTTTTGGGCCATGAACTCATTGATTACCAGCGGCTTACCTTCTTTGTGCAGGTTATTTGCCAGAAGCGTAAAATCATACAAGTTCACATTACCGTCACCATCCAGGTCGGCACAATTGGGCTCCAGGACGCTCGCATACGCTGCCTCCTGGACTTCCCCCTCATTCAGAGCCCGGCCGTAGATACGAACGTCGTCGATTGCTCCGGTGAAAGCTGTGTCCCCATCGCCATCGGCGCCTATCCCAAGGGGTTCATTATTTATGTATATAGTCGGAGTTGGTAAACTGCCATCACTCGCAAAAGCCCCATCTTTGTAAATTTTTATATTTCCATTACTAAACGTTCCAGTCACGTGCGTCCATTCGTCGAGAGATACCGGCATCCCTGCGCCGCCGCCTGTAGTGTCATCACTGCTTCGAACATCAAAATAAACTTTGCAATCTATGGCATCATAAAAGATATTGTACGCCCCACCAGGGTAAAATGCTGTGGTATTTCCCTTACAAATGATTTCTGCTGCTGCGTTACTATCTACTCTAAACCAGGCCGCAATTGAGAAATTATTTGATAAATTCAGACTGCTGTCATTTCCACAATCGACATAATCTCCATCGCCATCAAAACGCAATGCCCCATCAAGTTGACCGATTGTCCATACCGGATTTCCGTAGACAGTTCCATGATTTCCGCCGACCGTCTCGGCTGCGTTTCCGTCCAGCCTCCAATGCGCAACAACGCTTTCTCTCAACGGGTCTGTCTCCAGCCACTGCTCGGCTAAAACCATAAGGTCTGCCAAATCCACTTTGCAGTTCCCACTCAGATCACCCACGGGACAAACGGCCCACACAGTACGTAAGGACCCCAAAGGAGAATCGGCCAGCAATATGGCTAACACGAAAGTGAGCAACGAGATTTTTAGAAACCTGAGCACCTTCTATCTCCTTCCCGACTTGTTTGTCTCCCTTCTTGCTTTCGCAATCCACAGGATGCCTCCCGGCAGAAAGCAGGGGGTGGATTCTGCACACCGATACTTGCTGCTGACCCCGTTAGAAGTAAGGCGTCGCCTTCTAATGGGGCCGGCTAAAGTGCACAAGTATATAATCTGGATTTGAAAAAAATCACACAGTCTTTAGCCCCGTTAGAGACCCAACGGAAAAATGCTCTAACGGGGTTAGAACAGTTATTTTTGTTTTTCCACCAAAGGCTACACTATTTATTGTAACAAAAATAACTAAGCTGAGTCAATGGCTTTTTGGCTGTCCGTAGGGACTCCCCTTGTAGAAACGGCGATATGAGCGTTGTGCGTGCATGTTTGTAGCTAAATTTTTCAGCCTGACAATGGCTGCAACCTCTCAAGGATTAGACTTATATGTCAAGGCATTTGTTAATCCTTATGGTCGGCGTGAAAAGATTTTGGTAAAGCGTGCAGAGTTGAAACAAAAAACTATTCTTGAAAGAAAGCAATGTAACAGTACAATAACAACCAGAGCTGAAGTCGTCTCCTGATTCAGAGACCTCTGTGTCTCATTCTTGCTGAAGACCTACAGTCAAAGCGGGAATGACCGGATAGGCTCAAATTCATGGTTTTCGCGGCGATATGTCTCTTAGGAAAAGATTGGTGGTTTACGATTTATATTACGTAAGAAACTGGTCGTTCGGGTTGGACATCTGGATTTTGCTGAGGACACCCTGGCACATTATCAAAGGTAAAAATGCATACTAAAACCGCTCTTGAAAAACACCCCTCTGTGAAACAAGATATCATTTACATCTCAATCTTGCTTATAACTGCGTTATGCACAGGCATATATCTTATTAGCACAACGGCTGTAATTGCAAAGGACGGTGTGGGTTTTATAGAGTATGCCAAGAATCTTCAAATTGCTCCCACCGAAACAATGCTACAACAAGACCAGCATCCGGGGTATCCGGCGATGATTCTGGGTGTACATAAAGCAATAAGGCTATTCAACGAAGGTGAATCTTTATTCAGCTGGATTTATTCGGCCCAGAGCATAGCTTTAGTGTTTAGGCTGCTGACCATAACCGTGTTGTATTTCATAGGGAGAGATTTAGTTGGAAACAGGTTTAGCTTCTGGGCGATGTTAATACTGATATTGCTGCCCAAACCTGCCTGGTATGGAAGCGATGCCTTAAGTGATTGGCCGCACCTTTTTTTCTTAGCGACAGGTATGTTACTGCTGATGCGAGCGTCAACAAACAGGAAATGGTGGTTATTCGGTTTTGCGGGACTGACAGCCGGCGCAGGATATCTTATCCGGCCTGAGTGTGCTCAAGTGATTGTGTACGGCTCTTTATGGCTGGGCCTGCAGCTATTTTGGACAAAAAGGACTTTGGACAGACCCAAAACGGTACTTGCATTAGCTCTATTGGTGGTTGGATTCTTGGTTGTAACCGGACCGTATATGAGACTGAAAGGAGCAGTGTTCCCTAAAAAACATGTAGGTGAGTTTGCAGTTAATACTCAAACCAGTCAGGTTGTCCTCTCGCAACGACAAATTGTATCAAATACCGCGGGCTTCATACCATCTGACATTGCAGGGGCTTTTAAGGAACTATTAGAAAATATCGGCGAGACGTTAATGTGGTTTTTCTTGCCGGCTTTATTGATAGGAATGCACAAGTGGTTTAAAAAACGAAAATGGCATGAACCGGAAGTGTTTTACGTAATTGCTCTTATTGGTCTGAATATAGCTTTGATGATATGGCTGTACTGTAAAACCAGCTATATGGATGTACGACATACATTGCCATTAGTGGTGTTTACAATTTTTTGCATTCCTATGGGCTTACACATGTTAGCGTCCTGGCTCAAAGAAAGATTTTCCAGAGAAAAACAGCGGCCGGTTCCCTGGTTTGTTGTTTTAACAGCTATAGGAATTGTGATATGTACCCCCAAATTGCTTAGGCCATTACACCATGATAAGTTAATTTTTCGCAAAGCAGCCCAGTGGCTTGCGGAAAATACACGGGAAGATGACATTGTAGCAGTGCCGGACATCCGTATCAGTTTTTATGCGGAGCGCAAAGGAATGGTTTTCAAAAAAGGGAAGATGCCAGACGCGGCCAAATATGTTGTTCGACTTGTGGACGCTGAAAAGATAGAACAGGGTCTCGACGAGGGTCTGAGAAAAGAGTTCTTCACGTGGACAGATAGTCGAAAAAGGAAAGGACTTGCGATTTATAAAAGACTGAAATGACAGTCTCTTATTGACCTTTCTTCGATAACACAATTGAAATAGTCTTGGCTAAGATATACAGATTCACCAAGAGAGACCTTCGCTGGATATACAAGTAATCATATTTTGTCTTGTGCTTAGGATTTAAATCATAGTAACTTCTTATTTGTGCCAGCCCGGTCAGGCCCGGTTTTACTGCCAGTCGTATTTCTCTAAGTACTTTGTGGCGTTTCACGAAGTGAGGCCTTTCAGGCCTTGGTCCCACCAAGCTCATATCACCACGAATAACATTTATCAGTTGTGGGATCTCGTCAATACGAGTGTCCCTGAGGAATCGGCCAATTTTTGTGACTCGTTTATCTTCTATCTGGGCCAACACGGGGCCGCTTTGTTTCTCGGCGTCGTTGACCATCGTTCTAAATTTGTATAAGGTAAAAGTGCCCCCATCCTTAGCAATTCTTGTCTGTTTATAAAAGACGGGGCCGGATGAAGTGAGCTTAGTCAACAGCGCAACCAGTATGACTAATGGGCTGAGGGAAACCAGCAGAAGTACGCTTCCTGCCAAATCTAAAGCTCTTATCAGAAATTCCTCAGCGTCGGACCTTCTGCCGGCGAAAGTTGTAAGGAAGCGAAGTGAATTCTCCTTCATCACATTCTCTGAAAGTAATTCAGTATAAATAGCGGGGCTGAAAACGACGTTTACCCTCAATTTCAGTAACAGGTACGTCAGCAAATTCAATTGCCAGTCCTCATGGATTCGCTCGCATATTACTACCTCGTCGACATCCTCGTACTGCAAAAGGTCCTCAATAGTATCTATATGTATATTTTCAATAAATGGGCCCTTTTCCAAGACGTCACCATTGTTTTCGTTTCCTATAGCGATTACTTTTTTCTTAATTTTTCCTAAAAGCGTCAGAATTATGCAGTTGCCCGTGAAGATGAGAAACGACCCAATAGGTAAAGAGATGAATAAAACGCTCGACGGCAGGCTTGCCCACCTTGCTCTGAAGACATACAGAAAAACCGTTCCAAACATTGTTCCCAGGAACACACCAAACACAATATGCCTGAACAAATCCCAGAAGGACCTGAATCTGCTCTTGAAGACCCGCGCAAAGCTAAAGGCCAACACATAAACAAATGTCAGAAATACGAAATTTTCTTTATAAGGTTCAAAGTTTACTTCCGGTATATGGCCGGCATACCTTATGAAGAAGGACAGAAGAAATGACGCGTTGATTAAAACCACGTCTATTAGGAACAGTAATATTAGGGTAACCATTAGGGCTGATTCAAAATGTTTTGGTAGATTTCGTAAGTTTTGTTGGCCATTCCTTCCACGCGAAAATACTTCTCCACCCTCATTAAGGCATTACGACCATATTTTTCTCTTAGCTTTGTATTCGTCAGAAGAGTGTTTATTGCGTTAGCTAAGCTATTTGCTTCCGCAGGTGGTACGGTAATGCCGGTTTGGCCATCAACACTAATGCAAGGGACACCGCTTGGAAGGTTTGTATTTACGACGGTTTTACCACAAGCCATTGCTTCTAATTGAACTATTCCGAATGCCTCGCTTGCGGCGATTGAAGGTAGGACAAAAACATCACAGCTATGATAGTAGGCAGGCATTCGTTCATCTTCTACCTCACCCAGAAAGACAATTTTATCTTCCATCCGGTGTTCTGACACTAATTGACGCAGCTTTTTTTCCAAATAACCTCGGCCTATTACGAGAAGTTTGGCATCGACATATTTCATAGCTTTTATCAAGTACTCTACGCCTTTATAGTAGGTCAACCTTCCGGCGAATAACACAATTTTGGCGTTGTGCTCCGCACGAATTTTGGCAGCTTCTCGACGCATACTGTCATTCGGCTGAAATCGCTTCATGTCAACGCCGAAGGGAACAATTTCACATTTATCTCTATATCTCTTCAGAAAGGACGAGTTCTCTATGTGTTTGGCGGTAGCAACAATTATCTTATCCGATGCTTTTAGAAATCGAAATAGCAATGGCTTATAGAACCGCAGGATGCTTTTTTGTCTTACAATGTCACTGTGCCACCACACAACTAATTTACTTTTGGGCCTGACGAGCAAATACGCAATTACCCCTAATGGAAAGGGTAAGTGGAAGTGCAGAATATCTTTGTCCCTGCTCAGTCTTTTGAGCAAGAAGGGAAAGCTCAAAGAAACAGGCATAGAAAGATAGATTCCAATGCTGCCAGCTCGATATACTCTTACCTTATTAATGCATTCACAAATTCCCGGGCCTCTCGGTTGCGATACGAGCACACTCATCGTCGTTTTATCCCTTAGGTGTTCGGCCAGGTCTTGTACTACCTTTTCTACACCACCAATCCAAGGATAATAGAGTTTATTTACTTGTAGAACCTTCACCGTTACTATCTGAGTCCCTATATGCCCGCCGCTTCTTCTAAAACACTCCGTACTTCGGCGGCGGTTTTTTCCCACGAAAAACGCTTAGCTTGTTCTATACCTAACAACCGCATATTTTTTGTAAGAGCTGAATCATTTATAACCCGGCGGATGGCTTCGGATTGCAAATCCGCTTCAGAAACCTGAATAAAACTGGCCTTTTCTTTGTCCATGTCTTCATAAACAGCAACATCGAGGCCGGCATAATACGTATGATATAGTAAAAAAATCTATCTTTTGGGCTTTCAACCCAATACTTGCGAACAGTTTCATTGAATCTCTGAACCTCTTTTCTGTCTTTTGGAAGTTGTGCCTTAAACCCTAAAATACTCATAATGGAAAATTCATTTTTCACCACGCGTTTAAATGCCCGGTATTCAGCCGTCCTTTTCCCAAAAATGGTTCCACTGATATTGGGAAATCCCTGCAACAATAGTTTGATTCGCCAACAAATACCCCGAGAAATAAACGAACAATTATCGCCTCTCTTCCATAACAACTCACCATCGTAATAGTAAACGGATAAATGTCGTCGCGACATCATCATGGCCTTAGCAGCAATAATCCAACAGGACCCAAAAAACTCTTCGCAAGGCCCGGCATCTAACCAATCCTGACGCGAAACAACGACCGAACTAATATAACTGAAAAATGCGGTGCTGGTCATCGCTCGAGACAGATATTTTTCACGCTGTTGCGGAATATCCCAATCAGCTTTAAAATCCTCCGATGGGTAAAAAATTTCATGTTTGGACAAGGGATTCATATGATAATCACAAATTGTAAAATTGGTTATCAGGGCATCCCAACCTCCCATTGCGATAAATTCTCGCATTTTATTGATTGCCCCGGGTTTCAGTATGTCGTCGGCGCCGAACAGCCAGCAAAAGTCACCTTTGGCTAACTTGACTGTTTTAGCAATATCTCTATCTACGCCACAGTTTTCTTCTCGCTTGAAAAACACGAGCTGTGGAAATTTTTTCTGATAGGAATGGATAATTTCATCGGTTTCGTCAGTGGACCCACCGTCCACAATAACAATTTCAATATTCTCGTCGGCCTGCCCAATAATACTATCCAGTGTAGCTGGTAGAAGCTTTGCAAAATTATATGTTGGAATACAGAAGCTGATGTCAGGCATGGTGTCTCCTTTTTTTGTTTTTTGGGTAATTTGTACCGGAAAGTATATTTATAAGTAATCGCCGACGATTAGAAACAATAGCGATTGATTCCATAAGAGACATTAGGTTAGCTCCTTGTGCAGTCGATTAATGGCAGCCTGTGTAAGATGTCGAACCATCTCAGGGAACGTCATGGTCGGACACCAGCCCGTCGCCTGACACAATTTACTTGGATCTCCCACTCGACAACTATCTTTCCGGAACAATTTTTCGCCATTACATCGTATACAAAGCGTTGGATTCAATCCAAGCATCTCACAAGCAATGCTAATGAATTCACCTGTGGTATGTCCTTTACCGCGAGCAACAATAAAATCATCTGAAGAATCCAGACTAATAATACGTTTCATGGCGTCGACAACATCACCCGCATAAAGCCAGTCTACGACTGAATCGAGAGAACCGACTTCCCATGAACTCATTTTTCCAAGAGCAATCAACGCCAAAGCATCAGTAACATCTCGTGTAAAAAAACCCTTGGGTCTGTATTGTGATTCATGATTGAACAAAATTGCCACACTGGCAAATATACCCTTTTGAATTCGGTACTGTTGGCAGTAGTGTCCTACGAGAGCTTTTTCAAAAGCATAGGCTTCTGCTGGATTCTTAGGCTCTTTTTCATGGATACGTCCTTCCGATATGGCTTTAGGGCCATATATTAGCGAACTGCTGGCATAAAGAAATCGGGACTTCGGCGAACATTTCTGGATAGCCCGTAAAACATTCAAAGGACCATGAACATTTACTGCTAGGCTTTCATTAAAGAAAAGCCCAATTTCTTCTGGGCTTTCGTCCGCCCCCCGATGACAGGCTGCTAGATAGTAAATCTCTTTCGGGCGACACCAATCAACTAACTCTTCGACGTGCTCTAATTGGATAATATCCACTGGTGCAGCAAAAGGGGATGAAATACCAGGCGAAGTTTCCAAAACGTTGCGATCAACTCCAATCCAAAGATGTCCGCTCGCCTTGAGTTGTTCCCGAAGCAACGTTCCATCTTGGCCCCGATGTCCAATAATTAGGGTCTGAGCATGTTCTTTAGACAATTTCAGGCTCCGGTAAAGGAAATATGAATTTTCCACCCTCACGAAGGAAATCATGCTCTCGCGGAAGAATGTCGTTTCGTAAATGCCATGGTAAAACCAAGAAATAATCCGGCTTCATTGACCGTGCCTCCTCCTCACTGATAATGGGAATTCTCGTCATTGGTGTAATATGCCCAAATTTATCTGGATTAACTTCGGCGATGGCACGCAATAAATCGGGAGTAATACCGGCATATTGCAATGTTACGTTTCCTTTGGTTGATGCCCCATAACCAAGGACAGTTTTACCCGCAGCCGCCAAACATTCCAGTAAGTCAATCAGCAAGCGAGACCTAACTACGATTCGTTTCGCAAACTCAATGACCGGCACCGCAGTATCCATTCCCAACTCTTTTTCGAATTTCAAAACCCATTCCACCAACGATGTATTGGGTTGACGGGAACTACTCTCACGGCAGGCCGTAACCGCAAGACTGCCGCCGTTGATATCATTAAATGTCACATCGAGAATCTTCATCTCCGCTCGCTTCAATATCTCCTGTATACTATGCAGACTGTAGTATTCAAGGTGTTCATGGCAGACCGTATCAAATGAATTCATCCGAAGCATGGTCGGCAGATAGCTCTGCTCAAAATGCCACACACCGTCATCAGCCAGAATATCGTAGATACCCCTGGCAAAATCAACTGGTGAGTCGAGATCGTATAGCATCGAGATGGATGTCACCAGAGTCGCTTGGTTCTCATGGGCCACTTTTCGATAATTTTCTACTGAGAAAAAATCTTCAACTATACTAGTTCCCTTTTGGTAATATTGCCGAAATTTCCCTGACGTTGGGTCGATTCCAACTTTGCAAAGTCCTTGGAGCGAATAAGCACATAGCAGTGTTCCGTCATTGCTGCCTATGTCCAGGATCCAATCTCCAGACTTCAATTCGGTTAAATGCGTCAGATATTGAGCTTTAAAATTAAGGTGGTTAACCATACTTTTGTTGAGTCCCGAACGATAACCATAGTTCTGGCCATACATTTTCCTAGGATCATAAGTATGTTTCAACTGGACAAGCTTACAATCATGGCAAAAGACCAGTTCTAAAGGCCCCATCGGTACGGCTGGATCATTGGGTTTTGGGAAGACCCCTGTTAACGCTTGTTGTCCCAGGTCAAACACTAATTCCAGATTTCGGTTTTCGCAGACACGGCATGATTCTATTTCATAATATAGCATATGGAAATATTCTTTCTTTGATATTTTTCCGGCACTAATTTGAAATGGACAATAGCTTCTCTTGCTACTATCCACAACGGTTTGGCGCTATCCAGGCCTCCTAATAAAAATAACGAATATTTCTGCCTGCTAATTGCCTTCCAACACAACCAAACAGAGCAGGCAAAGAAAAATATGTAAGTAGCTTCAGGTAGCACTCTGGCTGGATATTTACACACAAAGGGATGGAAGGCAAACAAGATGGCGGTAATACTTCCATTTTTTTCACCAAAGACATCTTTTGCAAAGAAATAAACCGGAAAAAGAGTAAGCAACCCAAAAACAAACGAAATAAACCGTCCGGCAACAATCTCTGCAGAACTGTCTAAATACACGGGAGACAATAGAAGGGGGATCATCAAAAATATTAATCTTACGTCTTTGAGGAAGGAGATGTAGTACTTTATATGTAAAAGGCACCGTCTCGGAAAGTTTCCTGCCAATAAATTTTAGGGTCGCTCTGCATATTGATTTGCACAATGTTCCAAGCTTACGGGGTTTGGTATGAGAGGCCTTCCATAAAGGATAAGGATGATCTTCTTGCATCAAAATCATTTCCCAATATCTTATTTCAACCTTGAGCCTGCGAAATTTTACATTAAAACAATCATTTCAAGTCAATGGATTACAAAAGGCGTTCCTTTGAGTATGCCCGAACAAATCAGGTCCAGGTATTTGTTCTTGCCTGGAAGAAGCTCTTGCAGGCTTTTAATCTTTAACCAGGAAACATTGTTCCATGTTCGGTTAATAGTAAAGTCAAAAGGAATAAATCTTCTGAAGAAATAATAGTGGCCGTATTTTCTCGCTTTTGCGATTAGCTTGGGTGAATTTTTCTCAAGGCTGGAAAGGTTATTTAACAGCGAAAAATATTCCGCTTTGGAGCTGGCGTCGTAAGTAAATCCTTTGCTCCTGTAAAATGCTTCTCCTGCGACAATTACGGGAACGCCTTTTATGGAAAATTCGAGTCCGACCTTTGTTGTATAAACTATTGCCGCATCGACCAAATCACTCAAGGTATAGGTGCTGATATCACTTGTTGAATCAATTATTTTGATATTCTCCGGTAACGATGGGAACTGTTTTTGTATTTCAGGATAAGCCTTTTGCTGTGTTTCAACCGCTCCTTTTACTTCTGCAGGATGGATTCGAACAATAAGCTGGAGTTCAGGCCTTTGAATAAAATAGCGTATCGTTTCAGTTATCCACTCAAACATATTATTAAAAGCCGTGTCATGAAAAACTACCTGGCCATCCCAACAAAGATTAGTAAACATCCCTATCGTTTTTTTTCCTCTTACAAGCCCCAGCTCCCCTATAATCTTTTCCTTATCCTCCATCGGGTTTGGATGATAACTTATAAAATCCTGAGAGCCCCATCTTCTTGAATCTAAATACTCGTCCAATGTCTTGTTGTCTTGTTCAGAAAAACTAAAATGCTCCCAATTTTCTGCTGGTTCATCCTGCAAAGTCTTGTGATAAGTGTCGTTATGGCTGAAAAGAAATGTGCTTTTTCTGTAGGCCGGGCTAAAAACAACAATATGAACATTATGTTTCCGGGCAAGGTCGGCAAATATCCCTGTAGTAAGATAAATCCCATGATGCATTACGACACATTCAGGTTTGAGCCTGGAAATAATTGCCTGACTGATTTCAGCAGTTATTACTGCACTTGTCATATATCTGCGGCAAATGTCTTTAGTAAAATCATCATCTTCGACAGTGCCCCTGAGCAGATATCTCAAGACAGAGGCATAAACATGTTTTCCTATGTCAACACCGTGGTATTTAAAATTGAAGTAATCCTCAAATTTTATGTCATCAACTAATTGCTCGGTTTGATTAATTCGTTCCTCATTTATAAAGTCACTAAAAGTATAAAACGGCAAGTTAAAGGCGCTGTATAATTTCGGAGCAGCCAGAGAGCAGGCCCTGCAAAGAATTCTTGAATCAGTGGTTATAAAAGGCAAATCACATACAGGCAAAATCCTGTCACAAACCACCATCTCTGAACATGCGCCTCTGAAGTTCAAACTATGAGCCAAAAGGCCTTCAATAACAGTAAGCATATTCGGTCTTCCCTGCACAGTAAAAAAGAGCACTTTTTTGCTGTGGGAATCCTTGTTTGCTGCGGTCAGGTCGCTGTTCTTAGAAGTTACTTTTTTAATCTGAGCGCATAAAATTGCATCCTGTAGTCTTGCAACGTGGAATTTTGTAATTTCCTTGATACCAATCAAGTCAAGTAATTTGGTAACAGCATGTGTCATTTAGTCGTTTTTCGTCTTTTGCTTAAAACAAATTCGGCAAAATCAAAGTCAATCATATCATCAATGTCAACAGAGTCTGCTTTGCTCATCAAATAAGGCCTGCAGTCATCTCCATAAAGGCTGTTTTTCTTTATCAATGTTTCATATTTGAAAGCATAGATTGCAGCCCCGTTTCTGGCATAAAATGCCGGTTTTAGTTGTCTCTGAGTATATTTTTCGCCTTCTTGGATAAAAGGTACGAGCTTGCCCTTGACAATTTTCATAATAGAACAGGGATTATACCGATGCGGCATCTCTGTTACACTAACCACAGAATCGGCTCCTGTTTCCATCAAAATATGAAGTGCTTCATCAATATGTTCAGCTGTCCTTAAGGGTGATGTAGGTTGTAATACGACAATATAGTCCGGTCTGTAATTTTCTTTTTCTTCAAGAAAATTAACGGCATGTTGTATAACCGGTAAAGTTGGGCAGTCGTCTCCTGCCAATTCTTCAGGTCTCAGAAACGGAACTTTCGAGCCTTTTTTTCGGCCAATACTCGCAATTTCTTCATTATCCGTAGACAATACGATCCTGTTCAGCAACTTGCTTGCCTTGGCTGCATCGAGTGTGTATTCGATAAGGGGCCTGCCGCATAAAGGTTTAATATTTTTCCTTAATATTGTCTTCGAGCCGCCTCGCGCAGGGATTACAGCTAAAAACTTTGTTGCAATATGTTTTTGCTTCAGCATTGCGAACATGCTACCTTTTTAAGCACCTCTGTGTATCTTGAATATCAGCTTTTTTTAGTGCGGGAAATAAACTGCGTAAAGAACCTTTTAATGCATCTCCAAGATAACAATTCAGAAGAATAATATAATATTCGCAGTCCCATTCTCAAAAGTAATGCTTTTGTTTTCCTTTTAAAATAATAACTGTCTGCCGAATCACCTCGCCATTTATGAAATCTGGTATTTGGAACATCTAAGTTGGTGTTCAATTCTTCGACTATGTTCGGGATTACGTTTCTCGTTAAAACTAAATTTACCATGAAATTCTTATTTTTGAACTCAACTCCCATAGGAGTATTGTAAGCGATGATCTCTCTATAATTATATGCCCTTAATAAATCATAAAGGGCTTTGGCATTCAAACGCACAGAAATTCTCTCGAATACGGATTGGTCTTCGGGACTAAATACTAATCCTTTTTTATCAGGTTGAAATGGACGAACTTGCATTTCTGCCAGTGAAAATGGGGAAACCATATTGGTATATTTCATATGAAATTGATGCATGAGCAAGACAAAGCTTTCTTCTTTTTCATTGATAAGATTTGCAATAATATCAAACATACCGATAGGATTCTTCAAATGGTATAAAAGCCCATGAAAAAAAATAATATCAAAATTACCCAGGGACAACATAAGATTTTCATCCAGCACATTCCCTTCGATTATTGTCGAGTTCTGGTACTTTTTAAGCTCCTTAAGTAAAAAATTAGCTCTGGCAATATGCTTTTCGCTTAAATCTATAGATACAACTTCTTTAAACCCGTATGAACAGAATATGTCAGAGTAGTGGCCTTCTAAACAACCCATGTCAAGGACACGAATTTTCTCAGGTTTTTTATCTTTGACGATTTTTTTTAAAATATGCCTTAGTAAATTTTTGCCATACTGGTCATGAATTCTGGAGGATAGTGGATTGTCGGCCTTAATCACAATATCTTCATGACTGTGGTTGTAGCGCCAAGGTCTCAATTCGTCGATTTTCTTTTCGTAGTCCTCCATTATCATTTAAAATGCCTCCTATTAATCCGCGTCTTTAAAGAAACCAGTGAGCATTTTATTCTTCATATCTACGTTTAATAAGCCATTCTTTTCTGTATTTCAATTTTACAGGTAGACAAAACATCCGCTATTTTTTTGCCCGCGCTACCATCGCCGTAAATGTGCTCAGATTCATATTTGGCGTTTTTGATTTGATTGTTTGCTGCTTCGATAATTTCCTCACGTTTGTAATCAACGTCAATTACGTTTTTGCCTCTTTCTCTGCCATTCTGTCTGGTACCGACGTTTACAGCAGGCACGCCAATGAAAGAACCTTCCCGTATTGCGCTGCTGGAATTTCCGATCATACATCTACACTTATCCATCACTTTTACATAAACTTCGATAGGAAGATTTTTAAATAAATGCAGATAAGCTGGTTTTTTGTACTCTCTAAAAGTCCTTATCTCCTTTACAATGTCTTCTGAACCTGCGTCGACATTGGGCCAGAGCATTATAGTGTGCATTCCGAGTGCCTCCAGCGCATACAGAGTTTCTCTGATATGTATTCTGCCTTGGCCATATTCTGTGGTTACCGGATGCTGTAAAACCAGCAGAAAAGGTTCGCTCAGGTTAAAAACTTCCCCAACCCCTTTATATTCATTAAAAATATCCTCCTTCAATTGGCCGTTTCTGAGGCAATCCACAACGGTATCGATTCGTGGACACCCCACGACATGTACATTCTCCGGCTTTTCACCCATTTTAATAATCCGCTCTGCGCTTTGTTGATTTGCGGGAAAATGAATATGAGCCAACTTTGTCACTGCATGTCTGATACTTTCGTCTATTGTCCCTGAAATCTCGCCTCCCATAGTGTGACAAAGAGAGATATTCATATATGCTGCAGTAACCGCTACGGCCATTATTTCAAAACGGTCACCCACGGCAATAACAATGTCCGGTTTGAGATTTTGGAACAGTGTTGACAACTCTAAAAGTCCCAGGCCGGCCGATTTCGCCATAGTAGCAGGATTTTCCCCCTCGACGATCATATGGAAGGTTGCATCCGGAACAAAACCGTCTTTTCTGATTAAATCTACGACGGAGCCAAAACGCTCAAGCAAAGCTGAAGAGCCGACTATCAATTGAAGCTTCAACTCAGGGTGGTCTTTGACAGCTGTCATCACAGATTTAATGCTGCTGTAGTTGGCACGGTTAGCAATAACCACACAAATTTTCCTTTTTGCCATCAGGAACACCTTTTCTTACAACTGAATTTTTGGGCCGGAACGGCCTGCTTTGGTATGTTCATCTTACCCGTAATTAGAGGTGCGCACGATAAGATGCCTCTATTAAAATTTCTGGATCCTTGCCCCAGTGCGTTTTATGTAGAAAACGGGGTCGTTAAAGAATTTTATGGTTCTGCGAATAAACGTATAAACGAAATTCATTATTCCAGACTCCAAGTACTTAACATAGGCCAAAGGATGCCTCATTAAATATCTTCGATAATTCGTTTCCATTGTTTTTTCAGCTTTTCTTTTTAAACGATAAATCTCATCGGTAGGCAATTCTGTAAAATTTATAAAAACCGGATATCTACTACCACCATATCCATTATAAATCTGAGTTAAATATTTTTCTTCATCCTTGATTAGATTTTTTTGCAGGGCCTCATTATAAAGAACTGAGCCAGGCAAAGGAAGAATCAAAGAGAATCTTCTTGCCGGATGTTTTACTCTGTCAAAAAGTTCCACTGTTTCAGCGATGGTTTGCCTGTTTTCGCCAGGATAGCCAAGCACAAGTTGGACCTTTACATGGAGTCCGGCTTTTTGCGCATCTCTTAAGGCCTGTTCAGACTGTTCGGATGTTATTCGCTTGTTCATATATTTTAATATTTTGTTGCTGCCGGATTCAATGCCCAACCCTACAGCTACACAACCGGCTTTTTTCATGGCACAAAGCAAGTCATAATCAACTGTATTGACCCTGGCCTGGCCATCCCATTTCATGCCCAAAGTACCGAGTTTTTCTACCAGTGCGTAAGCTCTCTTTTTGTTGACAACAAAAAGCTCGTCGATAAAGTGAACTCCCTCCACTCCATATTTTTGCCTGAGGTATTTTATTTCATCAATAATAGAATCAACTGACCTTAATCTCAGACCTTTAAAACTCTTTGAACAGAAATTACAATTATAAGGACATCCTCTTCCTGTAAGAATGCCCATAGTTTTAAATGTTAACTTACGTTTAAAAATTTTTGTTGTCGGATCATGTATGTAAAACTTAGTTTTTGTGTATATATCCATCGGGAACAAATCGTAAGCCGGCCTGGGGAGATTGTCGAGGTCTTCTATGTACTCTCGTGGCGGAGTTTTAATTATGTTACCGTTCTGCTTATATGCTATCCCCCTAACATTGTCTAACCGATCCATATTTTTCAATAAATCCACGATGGTGATTTCACCTTCACCTACAACACAAATGTCTACCGGGGTATTCTTCAATACTATTTCGCTGCTATAAGTTGCCAATAACCCACCCAAAATAATCCTGGTTTTTATTTGTTTTTTTAATGCATTGCTTAGCCATTTCACATAGGAATATTGTGTTGACATTGCAGTGATGCCGACAAGATCACACTGGAGATTTTTGATTTTTTCCAAAACTGTGTTTCTTTTCCACCGGTTTGCGTAAATATCGAAAATCTCCACATCGTACCCATTCTTTAATAAAGAGGAGGCAACATGGGCAAGGCCATACGGAAAAATAGGCTGGAATAGCTCTTTTGTCATCCCCCGGCCCAATGGTGGCTGTATCAAAATTATTTTTTTCATCTGCACGACAGACAATCCGTGATTATTAGACTATTATTTTACTTTGTAAACGACCAGCTCACCATAGTCTGAATGGCTTAATTTGGGCTGTACATGAATTACTTCTAAGTCTGAAGAGTCGACCGAGCCCAAAAAATCCGAACAATATCGTCGAATCGTTGCTTTATCAACTACAACATAATCTATCCTGTCATTTGATGATTTTACAAACTTTATCAAATCCCTGTACTTACTAATGCCGGGTCTATTTTGAAATCTCACAGCATTGGCCTCAGCGTAGAATGACAAACGCAACGAATCAGTTAAAATCCGTGGTGATTTTATACAATTTTCCTTTATCCAGAGCCCAACTTTCTTTCTGCCTATTTTATCTCTATCCTGAGGTCTTAAGGTCCAAGGCAATAAACCAAGTATTATCGCCGAAAGCAAAACAACAAATATTCTATTGGGTAGCTTGGGCATTGCTTTGATTCTTTGTAAAGGTATCTTTGCCAAAATTGCTTCGTAAAGTTCATAGAATCCAATCGATGCCCAAAACAGACTAATAGAAATCAAAGATACCATAAACTTGGAAGTAACATAAAAAAGTGCAAAGATTAAAATATGAAAAATAAGAACTAAAAATACGAACGACTCATATTTTGGTCGTCGTGGAATCAACTTTCTTCTTATCAAACCTAAAAAAAGCAGCGGGAACAGAAAAAGATTGTAAGCCTTGACAAACTCCACTACCATACCAAATAGTGTCCTTAGATATCCTTTCCCCCCTATCCTCGAATAAGCAGGCATTCTTGCTTCACGAGGCAGCGACATATCCGGCACTGAATCTCCGATAGCTTGACCAGTAACTGCTGCAATGATGCTTTTCTTTTTACTTAACTGCCATTTTCCAGTCTCACTTCTAATGTACAAAACATAAGGAGAAACAAGAACCATCGCTCCCAAGGCCAAAATGCAAATGGAAATTATCCTCTTTTTATAGGTATCTTTGAAATCAGAGAAAGCTTGAAGCAGCGTATATAAACCTGTTACTATAACTACACCTAATCCTTCCGGCCTGACAAGATAACTCAAGCCTGATACAGAACCAGCCCAAAAATACAAAGAATATTTTTGTTTGGTTATAGCTTTCCAACTCAGATACAAAGATAAAACGAAGAAAAAAGTGTAAGTAGGCTCAGTGAGTACCCTGACGGTGTATCTGCCTACCGCAGGCTGAAAAATCAAAAGGACAGCCGTGATACATGCAATTGTTTCCCCAAAGACATCTTTGACTAAAAAGTAAATGAGTAAAATAGTAAAAAAGCTGAAAAGGAACGAAACAAAATGGCCGGCAACAATCCAGTCTCTCGTTATACTATAGACCCCGGCGATGAACAGGGGATACAACGGTGGATAGTCTTTGGCTAATCCAGCCTTAAAATTCCCTGCAAAAAAGTTTTTAGCCATCTCAATATAAACAGGACCATCTCCTGAAATGCTACAAACAATAAACAACTGGATCAATCTGACCACGAGAACCATACATAAAATCAAGAGCAATCGTTGTTTTTCACTTTTGTTCATCTATTCCAGTATTTCCATTGTCACTTTTGCATTAGCAGCAATATCTGACTTGGCCACTTTTCCGATTATTTCTTTGTATCTGTTCGGTTTTATGCCGTCGCCTGGTTTTTTAAAAGCTATCATATCAAAGGTGATCTTTGTTCCTTTGGGTATGTGCTTTTTAGCCACGATGCTTTTCTCAAATGTAAATTTCATGTCTTTTAATTCTTCAGCCAATTTATCTTTTTCAACTTTGGAAGCGATAATCGTTTCGACTTCCCTAATTTCCTTAATCAGTTGCTCGAATTCTTTGGGCTCCAGGGAGTGCTTGGCATCGGAACCGTACATTTCCCGCGAAAGAGTAAAATGCCTTTCAATAACTTCCGCTCCTAATACTACAGCTCCTATAGAGGCTGATATTCCAAGTGTGTGGTCAGAGAAACCTACAGCAAGGCCATATCTATCTTTTAACTGCAATAATATATTTAAACCCACTTTCTCCGGGGGGCAGGGATAAACAGAAGAGCATTGTAAAATTGTAATATCCTTACTACCGTTAGCTTTTAATGTCTCTACGGCCTTATCCAATTCGGCCCACGTGCTCATCCCCGAAGATAACAAAACAGGTTTATGGGTGTTTGCTATTTTTTCCAGTAAAGGGATGTTCGTAACTTCCCCTGACGGCACCTTATATTTTTTCACTTTCACTTTTTCCAACAAGTCCACCGCTTCGAGGGAAAAAGGGGACGAGATAAACTCTATTCCACATTCTCCTTCTGTATACTTTTTTAACTCTTTGTATTGCTCCAAGTTAAAGGCGGTTCTTTCAAAATAGTCTTTTCTGCTTTCATCCTTAAAATAAGATGGAGATGGCGCATCAGGCAGGCTCTCTGCATCGAATATGTGAGTTTGAAACTTTGCAGCGTCTGCACCACAATCCGCAATTTTTCTGATAAAACGCTTAGCAAGCCCAACAGAGCCTTCGTGGGCATTGCCTATTTCAGCTATAATAAATACTTTTTTCATATATGATAAAGCCTGTAGATGGTTATTAGTGAAATAGCAGTTTTTCACGCATCAATCTGAACTGCTTTCCAAAGAGTGCTGAACAACCTGAACTTCAGCACCTTCATTTTCAAACCAAGGTACAAACCGAAAATAAGAACAAATATCTTAAGAACATATGCATTCAGCGGCAAAGAGGGATTTTCCAAAGTGAAACCGGAATTTATGAAAAACGCTAAAATGATAACACAGTACATATATCCGATGAACAGTAAATTTGCCTTATTATCAAGTCTGATATAAAAGCTGTTTATTGACATAATCACTGCCATCAAATATGTGACTATGAAAGAGGCCATGGTACTAAAGACGGCTACTATTACTCCATATTTAGGTATAAATAACAGATTTATCATTATATTTACTATCGCAGCAACAATTGTAATTATTGCGACTCTCCCGGTTTTCCTTTCAAAAAACAGTCCACATGAGCCGAAACAATATAGACTTCTGAACACATAAGAAGAAGCAAGGATTGGTATCATTATCCAGGCCTTAAAATACCTCTCATCCAAAAAGTAATACAATATTTCGACAGAGAAAATCGCGCCGATTAATATCATAAAGGAACTGAAAAAAACTGTTGTTCTTGCTGTATTTTTTGCGTCTTCAACTGCTTTATTTCTGTCCACTGTTGCTGTTTTAATAAAATGAGGCTGAAATGCAGAATGCAACTGGTTTACCATCGTTTTAAAAAGCATAGCTATTTTGTCAGCCAGAGAATATATACCTATCGCTGACAACAGAACATATTTTTCCATAATAATCCTGTCTGAATACATGAAAATAATCCCGGCAAGTGCGTGAGGTATTATTGGCAAAGAATATTTAATCGGACCTTTAAGCATTTTCAGATTAAAGCTTAAAACCAGAAAACTGCGGTTAAAAAAGATGAAAATTATGAAACTTAAGATAGCAAGTATTAATGATGCCTCTACAACACCATAAGCTCCCTTTCTGAGAATAACAACTTCAATTATACTGACCGCCAAACCAACAAAAAAAAGAGAAAGCGAAATCTTCATAAAAAGTTTCGCTTCTTCCCTCACTCGTAATAATATCTTTGAAATTTCTGTGAGTGTGTTGAAAAAGCTCGCAAGTAATGCTAACCGAAAAAGGACATACATACTAGTAGGAACTTTGGGGAAAATAAATGACAATATTTCACTGAAAAACACAAACAGCAAAACAAGGCTGATAGAAGAAAAAAATAAAAGAGCCAAGCCAATGGTACTTATTAAAATATTTCGCTCATCACCGCTATATTCAAAATAAAATCTCCCTACGGAAGACTGAATCTGCAAACTTAAAATTATAGGTAAAAAGGCGATAAAACACTGTATTAAAGCTAAAATTCCATAATCCTGTGGGGATAGATAGCGGGTAAACACTGGCAGCAAGACAAAATTTACAGCCATTGGCAGAAACGAAGCTGCCATATAATAAAAGGATTTTTTAAATATCCTGCTCTGGCTCATTGCCTGTACAGTTGTTTCTTTCCCTTCATAATCAATTCAGCAATTCGTTCGCTGGCTTTGCCGTCAAGGGTCATATATTTTTGTTTGGCAATTTGGTACTTCTGAGAATTTTGAGCGGAGAGTCCTTTTTCTTTAAATGTTTTAATTTGTTTTGCCAGTTCCTCCGGAGAGTCAACTTTGATTATTCCTTCTTTATCTCGAAAATAATGCCAGTAAGGCTGGTTGTTGAAGTCGTAGCTTATGACCGGCTTATCAAGGGCAATTGCCCACATCATAGTATTAGAGATTTGAGATATATATAAGTTGCATACCGATATCAAACTGTACAAGTCGCATTCTTTAATGAGGATTACATGCGGAAATTTCCGCCTGACAAAATCATAATACTCCTCGGCATCACGAGGATGGAGTTTTAGGATTATCTGCGCCTGTGGATCATACTGTGAAAGTATCTTAAGAACGGCACATATATCCTGTTTATCTTTCTCTTGGCATACTAACTTGAAATAAACGATTGCTTCTCTTGCTAATATCCATACAGGTTTTGTATTATCAAGGCCAAAACTTCCAAGGGTGGTTTGCCTAAAGCCTGGATTTTTAACACTACGTAACAGTTCAAATAAACGGTCATGCTCCGGATGTCCTGTTACTATTAATTTGTCTTCAGAAACACCCTGTTTACAAAACATCTCTTTATAATATTTCCCCATTACCGCGAAGTATTTTGCATCACCATCTCCGTAGAATTGTGCAAATTTTACTCTAAATATTTTCTCAACAAGCCGCTTGATGTGATTCCGGAGGCAATCTTTTACTGTTGATATTACTGATATTACGTTTTTACGCTTTCCCTTTTTACCTATACTCTGATAATATTCTTTTGGTACTGTTTGTGCCCATTGTAAAACTATAGTGTTGATATTCCTTTTATTTAACACAGAGATTAAAGCATATTCAAACTCGTGGCTTTCCACAGCACAGACCATTGCCTGTACAGGAGACAAGCGGTTGACTAATCTGACCGAAGAAATTAAATCAGCGATAAGCTTGATTGGTTGACCAATTACTGGAATCTTCACAGGTGATCTATTTTTGTATGTTGAGAACTTGATTCCATGTTCTTTCAAGACCTGTTTCGCTCCCGTATTATCACCAAAATACAAAACAAAGTGAGCGGAAGCCACTTTGTTATTCTGGACATGCAGAGCAAGTTGTAAGAGACTCCTAAAAGAACCCTTATAATGAGGTACAAAGATAACCGTTTTATCCATTAAACCATTTTTTGTTATTTAAAAGAGCTATGTATGTCAGTTATTACATCAATCACGTGTTTTATCTCATCTTCCCGCAATCCAACAGCCGATGGCAAACTGAGGCCGGTAGCAGCCAGGTGCTCGGCTACGGGGAAATTCTGACCGGTATTATAAATAGGCTGAATATGCACAGGTGTGAACAATGGACGGGTTTCAATGCCGTGAACCTGCAGATCAGCCATTAATTCATCCCGGGTAGCCCCAAATTCTTGATGATCAATAAGTATAGTATACAGCCAACAAACACTGGATGCCCAGGATGCTTCGGGATGCAAAGAGATACCCGGCACACTCTGAAGGGCCTCACTATAAACCTGTGCAATACGGCTTTTGGCCTTTAAGATATCTTCCACTTTTTCCATCTGAGCAACTCCTACGGCAGCTTGGAGATTCGTTAAGCGATAATTGTAACCTACTGTCGGATGCCAGTAGCGTTGCTTTGTCGACATACCGTGGTCCCGTAGTATACGTATCTTCGCGGCTAAATCAGCCTTGTCGGTAACAATCATGCCACCTTCACCGGTAGTAATAATCTTATTGCCGTAGAAGCTGAAAATTCCGATATCTCCCATATTACCAACACAACGGTTTTTGTAACGCGCTCCGTGGGCCTCAGCGGCATCTTCAATCACGGCCAAGTTATAACGAGAAGCAATCTCAAGGATTGGATCCATGTTGGCAGGATGACCGTAGAGATGGACCGGGATAATGGCTTTGGTATGGTGCGTTATAGCTTCTTCAATTTTGTTTGGGTCAATGTTCCATGTTTCTGGTTCGCTGTCTACGAATACAGGTTTGGCACCGGTGTAAGTAACAGCATTGGCTGTGGCGACAAACGTAAGGGTTGGCACAATGATTTCATCGCCTGGACCAATATCAAGTGACAATAAAGCCAAGTGCAATGCAGTAGTTCCACTGCTTGTGGCGACAGAATAACGCGTTCCGCAGAAGTCTGCTAAAGCCTCTTCAAATCGGGCAACAAACCTTCCCGCTGAAGAAATCCAGCCTGTTAGTATGCACTCAGATACATATTGCAGTTCTTTATCGTTAAGTGATGGCTCAGCAATTGGAATGTGCATTCGTCGATCGAATAACGCCAGGTCGACAACCTGGCCGTCACTGTTCAGCAGAGGCACTGCCCGCACCGGTTCGTTAAACATCCTTGCTATCTGGTCGGCAGACATTCCGATGCGAGCTGTTTTCGACTCAGGACGTGACACCTCAGATACCTGCGATTCCAAGCCATAGCCATTAAGCAAAGCCCGTCTGATGTCGCCATCAGTGACAAGTCCAACGAAACGTTTTGTTTCCGACTCAACCAGTAATGCTAATCCTAACGCACCACGATCGACAATTTGCATTGCCTGCCGTATCGTACTTGAAGCCGGCAAGCTCAAGGTCTCGATACGTTCTTTGATGTCTGGAACCATGTTCGAACCTTACTTCCTCTCCATTTCATTCTTTAGCCAGCTCACATGTTGGCATAGTTCAGTTATATCGTTGAATTTAGCCTCAACAACAAGCGGCAAACCGGCAAGTTCAGGCCTGCGCAAAACATCAATCACCCAGCTGTTTGGTTGAATTGGCTTATGTGTATCAGCTATGCCATCGTTATCGTGCACATGAATAGCCTGAACATACGGTGCAAGCTGGTCCACAAAGTACATTCGATCAAAGCCAAGCGTATGAGCTGACACGTTGAGATGGCCGGTATCCAGGAGCAGGCCCAGGTGAGACGACTGCAAATCACTAAATAATGATAAGAATTCTTCCGCGGTTTGCAGTAGAAGCTTTCCTCGGGTCTCACGAGAGCACACATTGTTTTCAACGAGAACCTTAATCCCACAATGTTCAGCATGATCTACTGCAATTTTCATCGCTGTTATGAAGCGGTCCATTGCAGAATGAGTTTCGTTTGGTGAAGTCGATTGTGGAAAAACAAAGCCGGTCCTGTCATAAGAGGTAGGGTCCGTTATAAAGCCGGCATGAACTGAGTAAAAAAGAGCACCTATACGAGAGGCTAATTCAACTGCTTCCGATACCAGATCAAGACTTCGCTGGCGAACATGCTCATCCCCCGAGGCGAGGTTCAACACAAAAGCATCACGTGGAGGTGGAAAATAATTGTGAATAACAAATAGGCAATCAATATCTGAAACTTCAGATATATCATCTTCGGTCACGGATACTCCAAACCCCAACTCAATACAATTTAGATTATGGTCTTGATATTTATATATCCGTGATGTTATTGATTCTTGAGTACTGAGACAATTTGTTGAAACAAATATCGGCTGGGTGCTGAAGTTCCTTATCACTTAATTCTCCCTGGCTGTTCCTGCATCAAAGCCTTATAATCATCCAATGAACTAACCTCAAATTCATCGCCTGAAATGGAAACAATCGCCCCCTTATGCGGGGGGAAATACATGGCTCTGATAAATCGCTCAATCTTGTCTTCACTCCAGCTTGTGTCGATTTGACCATTGTAGGGTAGCTTGCGCGGGTAGTAGCTACCACCTTTGGATTGAGGAATACCGGGATCCTTATGTTCTACAACCTTTCTAAAAACCGTCTCAAATGAACTCATACCTTCTATAATCAACCTATGAAAAAGCGAAAATGCTGTATCAGTATCTCTGATCTGAATGCCTTTTTGGAATATGATGTTCCCCTCGTCGAAGCCTTTGACCATATAATGGTAAGTATACCCTGTAGTTTTCTCCCCATTGATAATTGCCCAAGGAACGGAACAACAACCTCGGTAATCAGGCAGTAAAGATGGGTGCAAATTCACACAACCGAAGCGCGGGATATTCAAGATTCGCACTGGAATTCGTTGGCGATAGTGCAGACTAAAAAGAACATCTGGCCTTAAGCGAGAAACCCATTCAAATGCTTCATCAGAATGGGCAGCAAAGTCAACGGTTTCTATTCCATTGGCCTGAGCAAAATCCCATACAGGCCGATTTCTTTCATCAGATTCATGGGTCAAAAGGCAAATTTGTGTTGCTTGAAGACGTAAAGCAAAAAGATTCTCAATCCCTATTATACTGGGGATCCCGTAGGCCGCCAAAACCACTTTTAGGGTCGCTGTATCTTTCATTAGTCCTGCCAGTTTACCTTATCCAGCGTTAAGAGTTCGTCCTTTTTGATGTCTACTGCGGCGGATTTGCCAACAACGCGATCAAACAACGAAGGGGAAAGGCCCGTTGCCGGACGTTTGCATGTCAATTTGTCAGCCGTAATTGTTTCTCCTGCGCAAATAGTATGTCGAGCAACAAGGCTTTTCTGCATAACAAGCTTGTTTTTTAGTTCACATGGCATCGGTTGTTTTACACCATCTCCCAGAGATGCTTCTACCTGCCGAACTGTTCGAACCAAATCTGCAAATTCATCAGGCTCCAGTGAAGCCAGGTGGTCAGGCCCCGACATGTTGCGGTCGAGCGTGAAATGCTTTTCAATAACGCAAGCTCCCAGCGCCACCGCCCAGGGACTGGCGCCTAAATCCGGTGTGTGGTCAGAAAAACCAACCGGACAGGAAAATACCTGCTGCATTGTCAATATAGCACGAAGATTGACTTCATTAATCGGAGCTGGATATTCTGCTGTACAGTGCAGGATGATTATCTGACCATCAAGTCCTGCTGTACTCAGAGCATCAACGGCCTGCTCAACCTCTTCAAGCGTTGACATACCTGTTGATAAAATCACTGGGCGTCCTTTACTCGCTATATATTTCAGGAATGGAATATTTGTTGTATCAGTAGAAGCTATCTTAAATGCAGCGACATCCATTTCATCCAGCATGTCGACGCTCAAGTTTTCATACGGTGTACAAAGATAAAGAATCCCGGCTTCAGTGCAATGTTTTTTCAATTCTGCATGATTATCAGCAGTTAATTCCAAAGACTTCAGCATTTTGTACTGGCCGTTTTCTCCCCCTGTTGTGTTTATTTGATATTCCGCTTTTGGTGTTTCAGAGGAGACCAATTCTTCTGAGACAAAACTTTGAAACTTAACCACATCAGCACCAATCTTAACTGCAGCATCGATTAACTCGTGGGCCAGTTGCATTTCACCATTATGATTAACTCCAGCTTCAGCAATAATAAAGCATGGATTGCCGGGACCGAGCATATTGTCGCCAATTTTTACAGAATTAATCATCTCTTTACCTTTTTAATATAGCTTCAGCCAGCATAAAATCCAATTCGGTATCTATATCTAAACTGAGTTCAGGAGGCATTATATAAGCTCTCATATCACCCCAAAATAACAATTTCTGTTCCAAAACATTTTTTGCCCAGACCACATCTACTGCACCATTCAGCCGATAGAGTTCTGGAAGAAGTTGTCGCTGGTAATACTTTCTTTCATCTTTATCTTTTAGGAAAGGCGACAACCTGTCATCTTCCAATCGTTTCATCCAATACGGGTGGTGCTTCACAAGTGATACGGAACGTACGCAATCAGCCCCGGTTTTAATCAATTTGCCGATGGCCGCCTCAATGTCTCCTGCTCTGCGTAAAGGACATGTCGGACGCAGCCAGACAACGATATCGGGGTGATAATCTTTATGTTCGGCCATCCACTTTAGCGCATGTTGACACACCAACAAATCCGAGGTATTATCTTGCGATAACTCAATCGGTCGCATGAAAGGGACCTCGGCATCGAGTTTTCTTGAGATATCAGCTATTTCGACATCTTCGGTTGAAATAATGGTTCTGTCGATACATTGACACTTTAATGCAGCTTCAATTGTCCATGCAATCAAAGGTTTTCCCGCCAGAATTTTTATATTTTTCCGCGGTATCCCCCTTGAATTACCTCTCGCTGGGACGATTGCTGCTATGTTCTCATCAAAAGTCACAATTGTATTCTCTTATAACAGGAAATAACACGATACAGTGTAACCTGCCACGTCTTATATCCCGGTTTTTTAGGACAAGCCTATGTCCGAACAGACTTCGTCCCCTTCGGTTGTCACAAAATGCTTTGTATGTCTTCAGCAAAAATGAGACAAAATCAGCTTCTAATTAGAAGCTGATTTCAGCCCCTGTTTCAGTGATTTTACTGTTATATCTCTTCTTTTCAAGAATTGTTTTTTCAGCTCCGCACTTATATTCAATCACTACTGTCCGGTTGTTTGATTTGAGAAATGTTGTAACGATTTAAATAACATGGGGTTATAAGCGAAAATGACTGTAATCGATTTGAAATCACTTTTAGACTCAGGCCATTTCAATTTGAAAAATATCAAGGAAATGGACTATCTCCAATATTTCCTACTCTTTGATGCTAAATTTAGTCAGGCTGGCTGTGGAGTAAAAAGGCATCAAAAAACGAACATTTTTGAGCCAGGCGAGACAGGTAAGAACACAACTCTGTAAGTGGACAAATACTATTGGCTTTGGGCACGGGTGGTCTGCCCCCATTTTTGGTCCAAGTGTTATGAGAGTATTTCACACGTTTTACCCTTGTCTTGAGCAAGGCGGAGGGTACCGGAGCCTTGCTCAAGACATTTCGCCGCGAATGCAGCCGGGGCCATATAGTCCAGACTGCTATGCGGTCTGTAATGATTATAATCCATCCGCCAACGATCCACAATATATCTTAATTCATCAATATGCAAAAACAATTCTCTGTTCAGTAGCTCAGCCCTCAGCTTGCTGTTAAATGATTCAACATATCCCTCCACACCACCCTCAGAATTCTCCAGCATGAAATCTAATATAAAAACTATTGAGGATGAGACCAATTATCCCCACATAGGAATTTCTTATTGTGAGTAAGAGGGATAGTTTTGCCTTTTCCTATTGAAAACTACCCCCCCCCTCAGAATTGTCCAGGATTAGACATTCTCATCTGCTGTAAGAAGAACAGATGTAAGTTCAGCAGTGTTGTTGAGCATTTCACCGTTGGATTCTATAAGATTTAGATTAGCTAACTCACAGTGAATAGCTTTAGCTGTTAATGTTTTACCTACACCACTCAGTCCCAACAATAATACAGGCCCAAATGAACTATTTTCATTATTTGCTCTGTTCTGAAAGAAAGCATCTTCGGCTTTGGAGATCTATCAGCAATTGGCTGACGTCTTCTTTCAGAGGTAGGAATCGGCGATCAGTGTCTTTGTCGCCACAATCAAGGCATGTTTGGCGATAGCCGACGGGTTTACCGAGAGTCGGCGACTGGAGCCAGAACGCAGACCAGTGGCCTATTTGGGCCTGGAGTTTGACTCGGCATTCGAAATAGCCTAATATTGTCAGAAGTTGCACACCAACTGAAGATGAAGAATATGATTGTCCGGCCTGTTAGCGCTGTTCTTTGCGTTTTCATATCGGTAGCCAGTTCTGAGTTGCCAGTTCTTTGATGTGAAGAACGTCAGGTCAAGTCCGTACTGGTCGATGGTCTGGCTATGTGTTGATGAAAGGCCCTTTTCTCTGTCATATTCAAGCCCCAGAATTATGTCCTCCGTGAGGTAGTGAGTGAGTCTGATAGATACCTCTTGTGTGTCCGTACCCATGTGGTGACCAATTACTCTGCCCTTATGAGTGTAGCCTGACCCGTAAACACTATGTACGTAAAAAACGTCTGGAGCACCCGAGACGTGATTATTTGCATACTCCATGCGTAAGTCGGTTCTGCCTGTTCGGAAGATGTCGTTGAGTTGGACGCCGAATAACCTTCCCCACTTGGCGGGCAATCTGCCTGCCTCGTCCTCTCCAATAAAGTCTGTATAAAGCTTGATAGACTTTGCTGGTATTTTGCCATCGAGCGGAAGCAGAACAGATACGTCGAATCCAGCTAATTCATTAGTCTCCGGTTGTTCGGGTTGTGGCAGCCACATGTCCAAGTAGTCTTTCCAACTGACGCCGGGTTTTCCTGAGCCGCCATACATTATGGCTTTTGACAGTCCAAATTCGAAGGCTGGATGGGGTTTAAAATTGAGTCTCAGGCCTGTTAGTTTTGCCTCGGGGACGAATCTATCTTTTTCCAGTTCGGTCAAGAACCATACGGTTTTACAAGGGCCGAGACTTCTGAATATCCAGGGCAGTTCTGTGGGATGAGGATTCGAGATTTTGATCATTTTGAAGGTTTCTGTGTTGTTGCTCATAAGCATTGAGCCGTGGTAGCCTGGCCCCCACCAGAGCGAGTCCTTGCCTACTTCGATCTCTAAGCTGCCCAACGCCACTTTGCCGTAAGCTTCGATCAGGTCGATATCATCCGGGTCTGGAGATGAATAGGCATACTCTGGATGCAGATAAAAAGCGACAGCGTCAAAAAACTTCATTCGGGAGGCAAAACCAAATCGGTAGTTAGAATGCTTGTCAAACACATCCCCTCGTTGGTTTTCGAGGCCGGTTTTTTCATCAGCAAATACATATTTAATATAGGGGTTTTCAACTGGCTTTATGAAATCCTGTAGAGGGTTTCCATCCAAAACTCCTGTGGCAATTAACTCGCTTTTGAATTCCTTTTTGAGTCTATCAAGTATAGATAAGATTATTTTATTTTTCTCGTTGAGCTGCTGAGCTTTTTCAATGGCCTCGGTGATGTGCCTTGCCATTTCGAGACGCGAGACCGGCTTGGTAGTCATCATAGCACTGTCGATAAGTCCTTGGCCGATGAGCTTATCGACGGCCTCATAGCTCCAGTGCTCAAGCGGAACATTGGTTGACACGAAGCCGGAAGATAGAGAAGCCAAAACAAGAGGCAACAGGATCGTCAGACTCTTTTGCATAAGACTCCACTTTACAGAAGCTTACAAAAGACACATCAAAGTAAAGAGCAAAGGTTAAAAGAAAGCTCGTATTTGGTCAAGTATAACTTTTCCCCAGCACAGGATTGGTATGAGCTGGGTGACCGGCCCCTTCTGCGAAGCATTAATTTTTTGCGAAAAATACAAAAAAATATTGACCGACTCCGGTTCATAGGATTCCCCATATTAAGGAATCGCATCTAATACTTACTGATTTGATAGTATAACCTTGGTAATATTCTACGGCGTTTGACTTTACCGGAGACGGTGAAGTATTGGGCGCTTAGAACGCTTAAAGGGAAACTGAAAAAGATCGGTGCCAAAGTGGTGGGACACTCGCGATACGTGATATTTCAGATGCCCGAAGTGGCTGTATCACGGTCGCAGCCGGCGAGGATTCTCACCAAGAAATTAGAATAACTTTCAGATAGTAGTCCTACAAGCAGGTTTTTACTCATCCAATAATAGGGTTTTGCTCGGTCAAATATCAGGATTTACGAAGGCCAAATTCAGCGATATTCTATCTACTTCTTAGTGAGATTCCGGCGATATAACCTGAAATAACTTGGTTTGTAAGGATTTCATGCCTTGACGTCAGGGATGACGTTGCGAACAAAACATTTGTGCGTACCCAGACATGTAAGGGAGTTGTCTAGCTTTTTGGGGCAAAGAGGCCTTTTGACGCTGGTGGTCGTTTTTGGGAATTAGCCATAGTCTTTTTGGCCTATAAGCAGAACAGCGCACCCGACGGGGACGGAGTCTAGCTGAGATTATCGAAGCCATAAACACAATCTTATAAACCGCCCCTTTGCATCGGGGTCCTTTGAACCTAACAACCAGGAATTGCCTGGCACATGACAAGGAATTACCTGTGCCATAACAAGGATTTCATAGGCGAGATGCACATAAGAGCTGTCCGATATTCTAATTGAGACACTTATGCGTGTCGCAGGAGTTGTAACGTTGATAACAGGACGTAATTTTCTCGGGTTTGTGGCACCCGACGGGGACGGAGTATAGCTGGGATTATCGTATGCAACCTGGCAAAGGTGACCCCGGTCCCCCCTAAAATAGGAACGATTATTCATCTATGGGAATGTCAATTCGGGTATACCTTTCAGTGGCTGTCCAAAGATCACGTAGTCTTTAGTTAATACTGCTCATGACCATGTTTTTGTGACCAGTGAAATACGACGGCCACAAAATTATCCAATACCCCATAGTTTCCATGACTCCAAGCTTTTTGTGAACAAGTTAAGTTATTTAATTTGCAGCTATGACATTTACTTCCAAGGGGTTCAGTCATTTGGTTGTGGTCAGGAGTTTACAGCTTTCAACATTGATAAGGACGGCAATTGTGAGTTGAAAAAGTAGGATGTTTCACTCTTTGTCAAAGGGGGCATAGCTATAGAACAAGAACTGTATATCAAGGACGTCCCTTACCAAGAGGGCGCTGGGCCGGTTGCTGTTGCCAGAAGAAGTAGCGGTGATAAGTATGAAGGGCCTATTGTCAGCAGTGAGCATGCTGCTGAAACCATTCTAATCAAGGCATCATCTTATCCTTTAATCGCTTTAGGTCCAGATGCGTCAAATAGCAAGGAGTTTCTAATAAGAGCTTTGGATATTGTAGGGTCTATAGGGATTCTGCTTATTTTTCTGCCCGTTCTTATGATAACTGCTTTGCTTATTAAGCTTACATCGCCCGGACATGTTATTTATAAACAGGGAAGGGTAGGCAAAGACGGAAGAATATTTACTTTGTACAAGTTCAGGACAATGGTAAACGATGCCGAAAAGATTTCAGGTTTGTTACCTGCGACTGAGAATGATTCGCGTGTCACGAGGGTAGGCAGAATCCTAAGAAGAAGTCGATTGGATGAGTTACCGCAACTATTTAATGTTTTGAGAGGAGACATGAGTCTGGTTGGGCCAAGGCCTGAAAACTTATATCGTTTCAACCTTCACAAAGCCTTACAGGGAGCCAGATTAGCTGTCAGGCCGGGATTGACCGGTCTTGCGCAGATAAGAAAATCTTACGATTTAAAGCCTGGCCATAAGGTAAAGTACGACTATTTGTATATTCAAAAAAGGTCCTTGCTATTTAATCTGTACATATTGTTAAAGACTGTTCCCGTAGTATTATTTAAGAAAGGATCGTAAAAAGTCCTACCGTCCTTTACGGAAGAGTAACAATGAGCTGCTAAGTTACAAAGGAGAATGGAATGAGGTTCAGAATATCAAGAAGAGAGTGGGGGCTGAAAGGCTCAGAAGGTAGCCAATCATTCATGTTATGTCAAAAAGCAAGGTATAGTTTTAAGACATCGCGGCATTTTGTCATCGATGGTTTTTCAGCCAGGTTTGTCTCAGTGATTTTGGCGATATTGACATCGGTAAGTTGTCCACTACTGGCGCAACAACGTTTTGGTCGGACATTTTTGGATGTTGGCTCAAAAATAGATTCCGAGAAAGGTTTTACATTCGAGAAAGGTTCTACAACTGAGGTTTCCACACAAGGTGAGCATGCTGTTAGATGGGCTGAGAAGTTAGGGTTGGGCGATGATTTAAACAAACAAGAGGCTATCGCAGCTCTGACCGAGGTGGGGATTGAACCTCAAGGTGGTTGGCAGCCCAGCAACAAGGTAACAACCGCTTTTCTAACTGAATTGTTTGAGCTGACTTTAGAAGCCGCTCAGAAGGGACTGGTTACACTTCAGCCGGATACATTCACCACACAAGGGGGTTATGCTGTTCAGTTGGTACAAAGGCTTGGGTTGTATGAGGAACCAGCAATCGAGATTTCAGCACAGGGTGCGATTATCGCTCTGAACATGGTAGGTATAAGGCCCAAGGCTGGTTGGGAACCAGACTCTAAAGTGGATGCGGACTTCTTGATTGACATACTCAAATCAACTGTAGAAGCTGCTAAGCAACAGGCGATTTCGATGACTCCCGAGGAGGCTTATAGCATCGTGACTTCTTTGTCAGACGAGCTGCAGATATTCAAAAGAGTAACACCGACAGGGAAAATCAGGCCAGAAGCTCCCATGCCCGGTAGACCCGGTCTCCCAAAGGCATTTGAACTCAGAGGGCGGTCAGAGATTGAGAAATTATTGTCAGGGCAAATACCCTTTATTGTATCCACTAAATTAAAGCAATTTGGGTATGATATCTTTGAAAAATCCATATCAACATTCGCACCGGCCATGGATGTCCCAGTAGGCCCGGATTATATCATTGGGCCGGGAGATAGCTTTACGGTAACACTGTGGGGCAGGGTTAACGCTAAAGGTACTGTTATAGTGGACCGGGACGGCAAGATTACTTTGCCGGAAGTTGGTGTCCTGAACGTTTCGGGTATGTTATTTGCCCAATTGCAAGATTACCTCAGAGACGAGTTCTCCCGAAAGTTTACCGACTTCGAGATGAATGTAACTATGGGCAAACTGCGAACGGTTAAAGTTTTTGTTGTTGGAGAGGCACAGGCACCCGGCAGTTATACGCTCAACTCACTATCGACGGTTATAAACGCCGTCTTTGCAGCAGGAGGACCATCAAAGAACGGCACGCTCAGAGAAATTCGACTGTTGAGGAACCAGGGAAAACACATAACGATTGACCTTTATGACTTTCTTTTAGGTGGTGACAAGAGTAAGGATGTGCGTCTGGAAAATGAAGATACGATTTTTATTCCATTGATTGGGCCGGTTGTTGGAGTGGCGGGAAATGTCAAACGGCCTGCAATTTATGAAATGTCTGAGTCGATGACCTTAACTGAAGTGCTGGATTTAGCAGGGGGGGCAACCTATGCAGGCTGGCTGCAACGCGTGCAGGTTGAAAGAATACAAGGACACGAAAAACGGATTATTGTTGACTTCGATATGTCCGGCCAGACGATACGTGGCAAGGAAAAGTATCCCTTGCAGACAGTCATACAAGATGGAGATATGATAAAGGTGTTCCCAGTTTTACCGCTTGAGCAAAACGTTGTCTATCTCGAAGGACACGTGTACAGACCCGGCAAATATGAATTGAAGTCCGGGATGCGACTTAGAGACATACTTGATTCCTATGAGGTATTGCAACCACAGTCGAATCTGGAATATGGTGAAATAGTAAGGCTTGTTGAGCCGGGTTACCACCAGATAGTTATTCCGTTCAATGTGGGCAAGCTTCTAGAAGGTGATGAGTCTGAAAACATCGAATTGGCCCAATTTGATACAATTCGTGTTTTTCGGTGGGACGAGAGGATCAAACGAAGTGTTCTTGTCTCTGGGTTTGTTTATCGCCCAAGTGAATATAGTTTTGTTCCAGATATGAGGGTGAGCGACCTGATCAATACGGCAGGCGGACTTAGGAAAAATGCTTACCTGAAAACCGCAGAGATTACTCGCAGACATATAAGCCAAAGCGGGATGCAAACCGAAAAAATCGAGGTTGATATTGAAAAGGCACTCGCCGGAGTTGCCGAACACAATATTGCTTTGCAGGATTATGACCATTTGGTTATTCGGCCTATACCTGAGCTTGAGTTTGACCGAACAGCTACTATATCCGGCGAGGTACTGTTTCCCGGGATGTACCCGATACAAAGGGGGGAAACTTTAAGCTCAGTTATAGAAAGGGCTGGAGGATATACTGAGAGGGCATACCTCAAAGGTGCGGTCTTTACCAGAGAAAGTGCAAAGGTTATCCAACAGGAAAAAATGGATGAACTTATTCAGCAAATGGAAGAAGATGTTCTATCAACTGCAGAGCGAACAATAGGTGGCGCGCTGACTGAGGAAACAGCCAAAGCACAAGCGCCGTTAGCAGCGGCCAGGAAGGAACTTCTGATTAAACTCAGGGCCGCCAAAATAGAGGGTAGAGTTGTGGTTCGGCTGAGCCCGCTGGAGGAATTCAAAGGTTCTGGTTATGATTTAGAACTGGAAAAGGATGATAAACTGGTCGTTCCGGAGAAACCTGGCATCGTTAACGTTATCGGGGAGGTGTACAACCCAACGGCATTACTCTATCAGGAAAACAAAACTGTGGCCTACTACCTCAGCAAGGTTGGTGGGCCGACGAAGGAAGCAGACAAGAAGCATTTGAGCATTATTCGGGCAGATGGCTCCGTAGCCAGTATGGCTCAGAAGAAACTCCGGAAGGTCGCTTGGGATTCAGAAAGCAAACGCTGGTTTTTTGGCAATTTTATGAATGTCAACCTCAATCCCGGTGATACGATTGTGGTACCGAGGAAGCTGGGCAGGTTTGAATTGCTTAGGACCACTAAGGACATAACGCAAATCCTGTTCCAGATAGCGATTGCTGCCGGGGTGGTGCTTGCTTTGTAGTGAAGGTTTACTATAGCTAATTATGGATAACCTGGAAAAAAAACCTGACGGCGATGAAATAAATCTGCTGGATTATTTCAGTGTAGTTCTCAAATACCGTTGGATGGTATTGTCGATCTGCGTAATTGCAGTTGTGACGACAGGAATCATCAGTCTCCGGTCGCCGAAGATGTATTCAGCTTATGCTACGCTTGTACCCCCAATAGAAAACCTACAAAGATCAGGATTAGTAAGTGACTTAGTATTGGGGGGGGGCATGATAGCTAATATTATGGGTGCTCCTAACATTGCCGGGCTTTATATGGAGCTTTTAAGAAGCCGGGCAGCTGAGGACGCAATTGTCGACAGGCTTGACTTGATGCAAGTTTACGGTGCCAAGAAGCGGTACATAGCTCGCGAAAAGTTGCGAGATAGCACCACTATAGAAACCGAAGATAACATTATCCGCATAACAGTCAAAGATTCAGATCCCAACAGAGCAGCAGCTATAGCTAATGCCTATGTCGATGAACTGGATAGACAAAACAAGAGGCTCTCCTCAGGCCAGGCAACCAGCAAGAAAGAGTTCATTGAGAAACGATTGAAGGAAATTGATGGGCAGTTAAGCGACATTGTCAATATTCCTAAGAGAAAAGCTGAGGTTCTTGAGACTTTGTACGGAACGCTTGTAGTTGAATATGAGCTTGCCAGGATTGAGGAAGCCAAGAACATGCCAACCATTCAGGTTCTTGATAGAGCAATTGCACCTGAGATGAGACTGTCCCGGAATACCAAGAGAAAGGTTATGACCGCTGGAGTTGTTTGCCTTATATTTGGTGTGTTTTTAGCGTTCGCTTGCGAGTTTCTTGCGAAAATGTATAAGGAAGCTGGAGGACAATGGAAACCCTTGTTTGAGCCAAAGCAGGACGGCAAGGGCTACAGTGCCTTCAGGCTCAGGGAGGCGGAGAGCAAAAGGAAAATTGTTGCGGCGCATAGAAAGAAACGCACGCATGAGGAAGCAGTATTCCCAGCAAGCCTAACTTAGTCTCACCGGCATAAGCCAGTTAGAAATGAGGCTTTGGATGATTTGTTGAGTGCTTTTTTGTGACATTTTGCTGATCATGCTTAATTTATTTAATAGAGAAATCATAGGGAAAATAGTTTTTCTTCGATACCGCTATCGTTTTCTGGGGATTTACATTCTTATTGGAATAGCGTCGCTTGTTGTCGAGGTCATCTGCTATCATGGGCTGCAAAAAGCAGGTTTGCATGGCCCGGTTATGATTTTACTATGCCTGGTGGCAAGTATCCTTTTTGCATTTTGGATGAATGTCCATTTTAACTTTAAAGTTCCTACAGCTAAACGACGCAGAGCATTTCTCTATTTTATATTCATATCGGCTGGTTCAGCTATAGTTCAGTTCACCTTTAAAAAACAACTTGAAGAACTCGACTGGAGTTATGCAAGTGCTCGGTTTGCAATCTCTGGATGCTTCTTCCTTGTTGGATATATGCTCCACAGAAAATTCTCTTTTGCCGATTATAAAAAGGTGGGTGTAGCAATTTATGCCAATGGCATAGAGGACATCAAGAAGATTTATGAAAGGATAGGTGTGACCTCGGACTTCTTGCACGTGGATATAATTGATTCTACCTTCGGTGAAAGCAGTTTGGCCCCGAAGGCTTATCGAGCAGAAGTTATCAGAGCCTACTGGCCAAAAAAGCAAATACATATCCACATTATGTCTAAAGAACCATCGAAATGGATTGACGAAATAGCACCTTTCGCAAATACTATTTTTGTCCACGCCGAAATCGACGAAGATGTTTCAGAAGTCATTTCTTTAATCCGCTCGCGTGGGAAAAAAGTAGGTTTGTGTGCTACAGTACAAACACCGGTCGAAGAACTAAAACGTTATGCCCAAAGCGTAGATAGTATTATGCTTCTGGCTATTCCCAAGCTCGGTAAATCAGCCCAAAAATTTGATATAAATACATTGAACAAAATCAAGGATATTAATACTTGGGAAGAAAGACCAAGCTTTGAACTGTGTGTGGACGGAGGAGTTAACGAAAAGAATATCCATATATTAGATGTTAACTCTGTTGTCTCTGGTTCTTCTGTGCTTAACCATCTACTGCCGGTTCGGCAAATAATGCGTCTCCAAACGTCATGTCACTACGAAAAAGTATGAAGACACAAAGCATAAAAGATTATAGGAAAGTTATTTCGGACAAGTTGTTCGAAGTTATCACAGACATTCAAGGAGTTCTTTCTGTCACTATTGTAGGCTCGTTTTGTGATCATGACGACTTATCTACCATCAGCGACATCGACACCGTTGTAATTTGCAAGGAACTCACCCAAGAAATATACGAAAAATGCGTAAGCAACGTACAGAATTTAACTGGCGATGAACTTGGCTTTCCCGGCAGGTCGGTCTATGTGAATCCAACCTTAGGCCCACTTAAGTTCGATACGGAGAGTCTTATCGTAGTTCACCTTATGATCTACGATGTTGAGGGACATCGTCGACATGTTCTAAAGAGCCCATTTACTTGTTATGACTGGGAAAGGAGCAAGCTGCACGTCGGGTACTCATTGAATGAAATCTATCCAGTGCTCAAACTCCAGCCAAGAGATTTTTTTCAAGCAAGACGTGGACTGCAAAATTACCTTGAAGATATCAGCCGGGGCGTTATTAGTTATCGACGCTACGATTTCGAAAATGGCAGAGTCCATGAGATTCTAGAACACAAACACTTGGACTCTCGTCATCAGGGAGAGTATGCATTCCACATTGCCAAAAATCTTGTGGCTAATTATAATAAACTGGTGTTTCAGAGGAATGTCCTTTTTAATGATGATGACTTGTTGGAGAATTGGGAGCGGTTTTTGCCCGACTGTTCCTATTTCATTCCTTGTTTTGAAGAATTAGGTGATATCAAACTGCAAAAAGGCCTGGAATTTCCTTCCGATACCGTGGCGAAAGTGAAAGATTTTGTCCAGCGATTCAAGGAACAATTTGTCAGGTCTTGGCAGGACTGTCCTCGGCTCCAGTTCATCCGCCACGCCCCCACTCATCTCAACGACGGCTCATTTCTGGGGCAGGGACGTGATCCTGCGATCAGGGAGGATTTACAAATTCATCCTCTTGAAAAATCGGTAACCCAGGCTTTCTGTAGCCCGCTTAAACGAGCAGTGCAAACTGCGCAGTGCATAGCCCCCAAGGCTATGATTACAGAGGACCCCCATCTTCTTGAAATTCAGTACGGCCAAGCGGAAGGATTAACCTATGCTGAATTAAAAATGAAGTTTCCTGAGATGGTGTTAGGCTGGGAAAGAGGTGAGGACCCTCGTTTCCCCGGAGGCGAGAACAACACTATGGTTTTTAAAAGATTGATATCCTTTCTCAACGAACGAAAGAATAATCAAGATACTTGCTTAGTGGTAACTCACAATGTCGTATTGAGGTGTCTTGTCGGATATATGTATGGCATCCCACAAGAAAAATGGTATAAGTTGAGGATACCACATCTTGAACTTATGGAGGTTCTCAATAGAGAAGAAAACTTTTACCCCAACTTTTGTGCAGAGATTAAGGCTATTTTGACGGATAGTTTGTTGGCCAGATCATGAGGATATTTGTTAAGTATGCTGTTTTCATAGAACCTGAAGGGGCACTTAGAGAATTCATTCTCTCCAACAAGGAGAGAATAAATTCTGTTCTCCCAAATCAATTTTACTGTCATCATCCGCCTCACAGCACACTGTTTATTTCTATCCTGAGCGTGCCGGAAAATTGGCTGGAGCCGCTCGAATCGGCCGTCCGAAAAGTGTCTCCTTTCCGGCTGAAGGTGCGGGAGACTGTAGTTTTCTACGATGATGCACCAGCCGGTGGCGGCCATACCATTGCCCTGCGAGCAGAGCCCTCGGTGCCGCTGTTGTTCCTGCAGCAGACCGTGACCGGTACGCTCGCCTCGTTTGTGGACAGAGAGGCACTTGAGACTTCGTCCGAATTCCTCGATAAGGAACCTTTTCGGTCAAACTATCTCAAATACGGATTTGCTTTTGTGGGAGAGCACTGGATTCCGCATTTCACCATAGCTTCCCTGCATATATCCAAAAAGGATGCTCTGATTACCGAATTTGAAAACCTTCATCCCAAGTATGACTTCGTGATTAACAAAGTTAGTGTTTGGCGTGTGGAAGAAGACAATCATACGAAGATTGCCGTTCTAAAACTGGGGCAAAGCTGATATGCCAAGGAAGGTGAATCTGATACCTCTGGCCGGGGCGGGACGGCGTTTCGTGGAAGCAGGCTATACTACCCCAAAACCGCTGATTCCGGTTGCGGGTATCCCTATGGTTATAAAGGCGTCGGAATGCCTGCCGTTAGCTGACGAATGGATTTTCATCTGTCGAGAGCACCATATCCGCAAATCATCGATAGATACAGCTCTTCGCAAGCATTTTCAGGGAGCAAAGATCTTGAGCGTAGCGGAACTGACCGAGGGACAGGCCTGTACCTGTTTACTGGCCAAAGAGCTTCTGCAGCCCGACGACCTTTTGACTATCGGGGCTTGCGACAACTCTATGACGTACAACACCAAGGCCTTTGAGGCACTAATAACAGATCAAACTGTAGATGTGATAATCTGGACCTTTCGTAGAAATTCCGCCGTGCTGCAAAATCCAAAGATGTATGGCTGGGTGCTGGTAGATAAGGAAGATTACGTCCAAAAGGTTTCCTGTAAGGTCCTGGTTAGTGATTCACCCATGGACGACCACGCTGTCATCGGAGCTTTTACATTCAAAAGAGCCGGGGACTTTATCCGTTGTGCTAAAGATATGATTGCTGAGAACCGCCGAGTTAACAACGAGTTCTATATAGATGAGGTTATGAATGTGGCTGTGGAGTCGGGCCTAAACGTTAAGGTCTTTGAGGTGCAGCGCTACATCTGCTGGGGAACACCGCAGGATGTGGAGACATATAATTATTGGCAAGGCTACTTTCGACAAATTGAGCAAGTCAAATGAATGTAATGTTTTTCAAGAAAACTTACTTTCCCATGCCAGATGAAAACCGCATGGCAGATGTAGGGAATGTAGCAAAGGCCAGGGAGGCATTTTTAAAGCACCGGCCCTCAAATTTAGAATTCTTGCTTAAGAAACGTTATATATGGATGAATGAATTCATTGGGAAGGGTGAATGTGGAATTGAAATAGGTTGCGGAACTGGATTATCGAAACAGTATATCAAGGCTCCAAATTTCTTTCTTACCGATTATGCAGATCATAGCTGGATTGATAAGAAGGTTGATGCACTTGACATGCCGTTTGATGATAATTCCTTAGATTTTATTATATCGAGTAATATGATACATCATGTTGCAACCCCAATTCAATTTTTCAGAGAGTGCTCCAGAGTCCTGAAGCCCAATGGAAAGATTATTATCCAAGAGCTTAACGGTTCATTGATAATGAGATTGTTGCTAACAATAATGAAACATGAAGGTTATTCATATGAAGTTGATGTATTCAGCAGAGACGCTATATGTAATGATCCAAATGATTTATGGTCTGCTAACTGCGTTATACCTAACTTACTGTTTGACGATATTGAAGCCTTTGAAAAAAATATACCCTTCAAAATAATCCACCAGAAACACACTGAATTCCTCATATTTCCTCTCTCGGGTGGAGTCATTGCAAAAAAGAAGACGATTAGCCTTCCCGTAGTTATGTTAAAAATGATTGACATGCTTGATAACTTTTTGATTGCGCTATCAAAGAGTGTTTTTCCTCTTCAGAGGCAAATCGTCCTCTGTAATTCAAAATGATGTGACAAGGCTGTTCACCGAAGCACGTAAATTCCTCCATTGGCTATGTCTAATATCCCAAAGCTTTCTGTGATTGTTCCCGCCTATAATGAAGCGGGGAATATTCCAGATATTTTTGAAAGATTTAGAGAAGCCATAAACAACCAAGAGAATGTTGAAGTCATTATTGTAAACAATGGATCTACAGATGATTCCCAATCCATCTTAGAGACACACCGTCAAAAAGCGGAGTATCGTTGGGCTAAACTTGTAAAGGTGGATGTGAATCAAGGGTATGGTTTTGGTATAATGATGGGTATTCGACAGGCCACCGGTGATATTTTATCTTGGACCCATGCTGATATGCAAACCGATCCTGCGGATGTGTTGGAAGCTTACGAACAGTTTGTTGGACAACCAAATTTGGGCGAGACGTTTTTAAAAGGACGCCGCATAAGTAGAAATCTATTGGATGCATTTTTTACATTTGGCATGTCGGTTATATCTTCCCTGGCCTTAGGGCAATGGCTGTCTGATGTCAACGCTCAACCCAAGATGTTCCATCGCACATTTCTTGAACGTATGACTGAGCCTCCAGATGATTTTTCTTTGGACCTTTATGTTCTATATCTGGCGAAGAAGCTTGGAATGACTGTCCTGGAGCAGCCGGTATCTTTTGCTAAAAGAAGGTATGGCCAGGCCAAAGGCGGCGGGACAATAAAAGGGAAACTGAAGTTGATAAAGAGAACATGGAATTATATTCAGCATCTACGCAAGGAGCTAAAACGGTAAGGACTACTCTGTTTATGGAATTGGTCATTCATCGTGTTAATACAATTGAGCAACTAAGGACAATTAATCCAAAGTACGGTGTTGAAGTCGATCTTCGTACAAATGGAAGTGAACTTGTTATGAATCACGAACCTTTTAGGGGTGGGTGCCGATTTGCTGATTATCTCGATGCCTATCACCATGGGCTCATGGTTTTAAATATTAAAGAATCAGGCATTGAGAGCGAAGTGCTTCGATTAGTTCGGCAAAGAGCGATTCATAAATTCTTTCTTTTAGATGTGGAATTTCCGTACATCTATCAAACCAGCAGGCAGGGAGAGAGGGCGATTGCAGTGCGATACTCCGAAGATGAATGTATTGAAACCGTACTCAACTATGAAGATATGGTTGATTGGATTTGGATTGACACCATTACGCAATTACCGTTGGATTGTTATGTTATAGAGAAGCTGTGTTCCTTTAACACGTGTTTAGTGTGTCCAGAAAGGTGGGGGCGTCCAACTGATATTTCTCTTTACGCAGCAAAGATGCGTGATTTGGGTTTTTGTCCTGATGCTATTATGACTTCGTTGAGCTGTGCCTCACAATGGGAGTGTCAGGATTTATAGTGTTTCATATGCAGCTTTAAAGAAGTAACAATAACGTTTGATTTCAGAGCTTCATGGAAAAGAAAGTCAAATTGAGCTTCAACTGGGCTGGCATTTTGGCCTTTGTGGTTTTCTGGACATACAGTTTGTACGGTTCTCCTTTGGCCTTGGGGAAATCCTCTCTTGATAAGATCCTTTTTATTCTTTCTTTTGTGGTTACAACTGCCATATTTTGCTTATTTGTGTTTTTATTAATGAATCGCAAACTAAATGCAATATATAAGGATAGGCTTGAGATTAGAGCAAAGGATTTTCTCGTTTTATTATCGTATGTTGCTATCATATTGGTCTTCAGTTTTCGCGAACTGAGGCTTTCACTTGCAGGTGACGAAAATTGTCATGTTCTAGTCAGCCAGTTGTATTTTCAAAGGACCGCTTATCGTCTGGGGATAATATTTGAGGAGTACATTGGCCGAATCCCTTTCAAAATGGTTTTATGGGGATTGGATACTATTGGTTTGATCGGCGTATTCATTGTATTGCAATGCCTAAGAAGAATTAGCTGGTCTAAGGCGATAGCTTTAGTTACAATATTTGCTACGGTGAAAATTGGAGTGGCTTTCCTTTGGATAGGCAATTCTACACATCCTGCATTTAGACTCTTTCCATTATGGTTGTTTGGCTCATTGTTTTCTTCTTCTGCATTTGTCTATCGATTACCGCACTTTTTGGCTCTTGTGGTTTTTATGTGGTTTGTTCAGAGAGAGCTTGCGAAAAGAGTGCCCGTTCTCCAGTCTTGGTTATTTGGGCTGGTTGCTGGTACGATTCCAGTGTTATGGCATACCGGTTTGATTATTGAGCCTTCTATTTGGACGGCTTGTTCCTGGTCCATAATGCTACTAGTAGTCGGTTGTTGTTTTGGGGGAGATGAGGCACAGGCTCCTATCTTCTGGGTAAGATGGTTCAGTTTGATTTCAATATTTTGCCTAATGAGACAAACAGCTTTTCTCGCTTTGGTTCCACTCGGTTTGCTTTTTCTAAGATGGCTTTATGAGAATCGGACGGATATCAAACTACAAGATATTCTCTTAATTGTTTCGCCAGTTGTTGTCATGGCAGTGTTTATCATAAAAATCATCATTAAGGGGACTGGAGCTAGTTATCGTCCTGGTGAGGTTGATTATATTTCAATACAAGCTTCTGCTCTGCACCGTGTCCTCTTTTCATTGACTTCTGGAATTGGACCTAAGGTTATCCTGAATTCTGTTATGATTCCTTGGGTGGTATGTTTCTTTTTTGCTTTTCTGCCATGCAAGAAAGAAGAGGTTTTGAAGAGGGCTCTTATTTTCACCCTCTTTGCTGGAGCTTATTTTATGTTCTATTCTATCAGACCTGTTCTTTGGGGTGTCGGCAGGTATCAGGCTGAGTATATTATACCTTTTGCCATTTTAGGGGCTGCAAATATTGTTCTACTTATAAACCGCTCTGTGATATATTCTAAGATAGTGAGTCCCATACTGCTGTCTTGTTTATTGTGTTTCAATATCTTCTCTTTTATTCGTTTGCCAAAATATAATGCTTCCGCAGATGAACGTCAGAAAATAGTCAATCGTTTGCATTCTACAGTCGTTTTATCGCAGGATTTTTATAACTACGCAGAGGCTCTAACAGCTGTTAAACAGTCGGGGTATGCAGACAGAGTCTACATCGTAGATGATTATAACGCCATTTTTAATACGATCATATATGGTTTTAGCATTAGAGAATTTGCTGAATGGAAAAGAATCAGAACGAGTATAACATGTTTTGTCCAGGACGAAGACTTGCCCGTTCAGTTGACGGAAAATCCAGATATAGGGATTGTCTTGATCGGGCGGTATGATTGGGATGCTCCAGGCCTGATACAGCGACTTAAAGAATTGGGTTGGAAAGGGTGGAAGAACTTTCGCAATGAGCGATATGGCTCAACGATTTATGGATTAATAAGAACTGAAGAGGAGAGTAGTTCTCCTCATACTTAGACGGTCCCCATTGGCCGAGCATCCTCTAAATGACTAGTATTGGCCGGCAATTTTCCCTACAAGACATGCCATATGGCTGAAAACATTTTCTCAAATTTCTGGGGAAGAACAAGTCTGGACCAAGGAGGTGTCTTACATGAAAGCAGTTATTCTTGCAGGTGGATTTGGTACGCGAATTTCTGAAGAAACAGATTTCCGACCGAAGCCCATGATTGAAATTGGCGGAAAGCCGATCCTCTGGCATATTATGAAATTCTATACGTATTATGGCATTACTGATTTTGTAGTTTGTCTTGGATATAAGGGCTACTATATAAAAGAGTATTTTTCTAATTATTTTCTTCATATGTCGGATGTGACCTTTGATATGTGGAAGAATAAAATGGACGTTCATACTCACCATTGTGAACCGTGGAAAGTGACTTTGCTTGATACTGGGCTTAACGCAATGACAGGAGGGCGGCTGAAACATGTCGCCCCTTATCTTGACGACAAGCCTTTTTGTTTCACATACGGTGATGGACTTAGTGATGTAAACATTGATGAATTGGTAAATGCTCACAAGAAACAAGGAGTTTTAGCTACTATGACGGCGGTTCAACCTCCGGCCAGGTTTGGAGTATTAGACATTGAAGGATCTAAAGTTAATTGTTTCGAAGAAAAACCTCAAAGTGAGGGGGGATGGATTAATGGAGGCTTTTTCGTACTTGACCCTAAAGTCATAGACTACATTGAGGATGACAAAACTATATGGGAGCGGGAGCCACTAGAACGTTTAGCCGCAGAGGGCCAACTTCACGCGTATAAGCATCAAGGTTTTTGGCAAGCGATGGATACTCTGCGAGACAAGAATAAACTCGAAAAACTGTGGGCTAGTGGTAAGGCACCTTGGAAACTATGGGATCGTAAAGTGCCGGTTGAGATAAAAGATATTCCAATGAAGGCCACAAAATCCTACGAGTTGTATAGAGAGCGTAATGTTTAACGGTTTTTACAGAGGCAAAAGGGTTTTTATAACTGGGCATACAGGATTTAAGGGTAGTTGGCTCTCAGAATGGCTTCTTTTGCTTGGAGCTCATCCTGTTGGTTATAGTCTTGACCCGGAGACGGATCCATCACTTTTTAATCAATTGGGATTGGAAAAACGCGTTGACCATCATATTAGCGACATTCGAAATGCAAGAGCATTAACAGAGAGGCTGGAAGCAGCACAACCTGATGTTGTTTTTCATCTTGCTGCACAACCACTGGTAAGGCGATCTTATGCTGAACCTATTGTGACTTACGAAACGAATGTGATGGGTACCGTACATCTTCTTGATGCCTTACGGTTTTTGAAGAAGCCCTGTTCAGTGGTAATCATTACAACAGACAAATGCTATGAGAACAAGGAATGGAATTTCGGGTATAGAGAAAATGATCCGTTAGGGGGACATGATCCGTATAGTGCCAGCAAGGCCTGTTCAGAATTGGCTGTTCAGTCTTATAGGAAATCATATTTCGAAACAGAAGCCAAACCCTACGTTGCAATTGCCAGTGCGCGTGCCGGCAACGTTATAGGAGGGGGCGACTGGTCTGAAGATCGCATTGTTCCGGATTCCATCCGGGCCTTGTCAAGGAGCCAGCCGATTCCTGTCCGTAATCCACATGCCACACGTCCATGGCAACATGTATTAGAGCCGTTATCCGGGTATCTTCTCTTGGGACAGCTTCTTTACCCCGAAAATAGCAATGAAGCTGATGGACTGTGCGGAGCCTATAATTTTGGGCCTGGTGTGGACTCCAATCAAACGGTTGCCTATCTAATCGAGAAAATATTAGGCTGCTGGCCAGGAACATGGCAAGATGATAGTGGCCCACAATCTCTTCATGAAGCCGAGCTCCTGAATCTCACAACAGACAAGGCATGGCACAATCTGCGATGGCAATCTGTCTGGGACTTTGAGATGGCTGTTAAAAAAACTGTGGAATGGTACCGCGACGTCATAGAGTTGCAACTGGATAGTGAACGTACTTCAGCCATAACAAGGGATCAAATTCTAACCTATCATGTTCAAGCAAGGTGCCAGAAACAGCGATGGGCTTGCGAAGACTGAATATAGAAGACTGAAGGACGTGATATGACATCATTTGTCCAGCGATGCATTAGAAGACTTGCCCTCTGACATAGGAATCATCATAAATGACTAACTCAACAGAAAAGAGGATGGAGATATTGCGACTGGTCAGTGAATACTACCAGCAAGCCTTTTCGCCCAAAGAATTTATACCTGGTGAAACACCAGTTCGATATGCAGGGCGGGTTTTTAGCGACGAAGAATTACGCTATGCTGTAGATGCAAGTCTTGATTTCTGGTTGACTGCCGGGCGTTTTTCTGAAGAGTTGGAAGCATCCCTTTCTGATTATTACGATCTTGATACGGCACTTTTAGTGAATTCAGGTTCATCTGCGAATTTAGTCGCTTTCAGTGCTTTAACATCGCCGGTTCTTGGCGATAATAGGATTTGTCCTGGAGATGAAGTTATCACTGTAGCCGCAGGTTTTCCCACGACAATTAATCCTATTATTCAAAATGGTGCTGTTCCTGTCTTTATTGATGTTGAGCTGGGAACATATGTTCCCTCTGTTGAAGCTATTGCATCAGCAATTACCAGTCGCACCAAAGCAGTGATGATTGCTCATACAATGGGAATTCCATACGATGTTGCTGCAGTGAAAAAGCTTTGCAAGGAAAAAGGTATGTGGCTGGTTGAGGATTGCTGTGACGCATTAGGATCAAAACTGAATAACCGGCTTTTAGGGACATATGGTGATATAGCAACACTGTCATTTTACCCGGCCCACCAGATGACCATGGGTGAAGGTGGAGCTGTCTTGACAAATAATGAAGATCTTGGGCGTATTGCTCGTTCTTTTCGTGATTGGGGCAGAGATTGTTATTGTAGTGGTGGCGAGAATAATACCTGTGGCAAACGATTTTCTCAGCAATTCGGGACTTTACCATTTGGGTTTGACCATAAGTATGTGTATTCTCATATTGGATATAATTTGAAAGTAACAGATATTCAAGCGGCGATTGGTTGCGCTCAATTCAAGAAGCTTGATGGTTTTATTAAGGATAGACGCACTAATTGGGCAGCTCTTACGGAAAAACTACAGCCCTATCGGGATCAACTCATTCTCCCTCAGACGCCAGCCAATAGTGAACCCTGCTATTTTGGTTATGTCATTACCGTTGCCGACGAGGCCGCCTTTACTCGCAATGAACTTACTCGCTGTTTAGAAGAGGCTAAAATCGAAACACGGAACCTGTTTTGTGGAAATATCATACGCCAACCCGCTTATTCTAATACAGCATATCGAGTACACGGAGAATTAACCAATACTGATCTGATTATGAATAACACGTTTTTTATTGGTGTGTATCCTGGGCTTACAGAAAGACACATTCAATATATTTCAGAAGTTTTTGAAGTATTTATGAAAGAACATGCTTGTTGGGAACACCGGTTAAATTTCAGGCAGAAGTAACAGATATTGTTTATCATAACGATGAAGGAGCAATATTATAATATTTATAATGGAAAAATTTTTCTCGAAATTGTGTGCCAATTATTAAATGACATTTCTTCGGCAATTTTTTGCCTTTGTGGGCCTTTTAAGATGATTCAGCAATTTAAAGAATTGCTTACGGCTGATTATCGAATATCGGAAGATAACATTCGAATTGATGATTGGGGATATTTATTATGAATATTTTATTGCTTGCTGATGGTTTAGTAGGGTTAGAGGTTGCAAAGCATTTAGTAGCCTCTGATGATATTATCTCAGCTCTTTATCTTCATCCTGAAAGTAAAAGACAGTGTGGTGAAGAAATCATAGAAGCAGCTAAAGTTTCACCGAATCAAGTGTTTGAAGCATATTTGACGAAAGATCCCGATCATATTTTAGAAGTTCAAAAACTTGCCCCTGATTTCATTGTAACTGTATATTGGGCATACTTGTTGAGGCCTGAATTTTATCGTATTGCTAAGGAGACATTGAATTTTCACCCCGCGCTGTTACCCATTAATAGAGGGTGGTATCCTCATGTTCACAGTATTATTGATGGTACCCCCTGTGGTGTGACACTTCATGCTATTCATGAAGATGCTGATACTGGCCCCATATGGGTGCAAAAAGAAGTAGTATTGGAAGAAGCTGATACTTCAGACAAGATCTATGATCGCCTCCAGCTGGAAATAGTTCAACTGTTTAAAGATAATTGGGATAAAATAAAAACAGGAAGCATTGAACCTTCTGCTCAGGATCATTCTAAGGCGATATATCATGGTAAGAATGAGATTGATGGTTTAGATGAAATTGATTTCGATGCACCTACAACAGCTAGGACTCTAATTCAGCAGCTCAAGGCACGAACATTTAAAGACAAGGGATTTGCTTATTATAGAGTTGGGGATAGAAAGTATTATGTACGAATTAATCTCAGAGAAGAAGGTGAAGTTCAATGACTGATGTAATAATGAATTCCCAGATAGAAAAAGCTTTCTCTTTTATCAAAACACCTTGTTCAGCGATTGACCGTTTATCTAAAGCTATTGCTATACCAGCAACTGAAGGAGCTTTAGTTCCAAGTCATGGCAAGTTGGATCAGAAAAATGAGGTTGAATGGGAAATACGATCGAAGACGCTTGATATTTTGGGCGAAATTATATGTTTGTATAATAATATAGATGATTCAGTTACTATATACCCTGATGAAACCTGTTCTCCCGATTCAGATACAGTTGAAGCCATTAAAACTCTTGGGATATGGGCGCATAACACTTTGTGGCCTTCAAAAGTTAGAGTAGCAAATAGCCAGCTTAATCTAATACTGGATAAAGATTTTAATTTTGTTAAAGATGACAGTGAGTATGTGTTTATCAAGACGCCTGAGCTGTCAATGGAAACAATTCTGACTGCAGGGCCATCGATCTCAGAGAGAGAGATTTTTTACGCGGTAGATGCTGTACGCTATGGATGGAATAACAAATGGTCTGATTACATTAATCGTTTTGAAGAGGTTTTTGCACAGTATGTAAACAGGGACTATGCAATTGCTACATCGTGCTGCACCGGTGCATTACATATTGCTCTTGCAGCTTTGGAGATTGGACCAGGTGATGAGGTCATTGTACCGGATATTACCTGGGTTGCCACGGCAAATGCCGTTCTTTATGTGGGGGCTATTCCGATTTTTGCAGATGTTGATGATCAGAGTTGGTGCCTGGATCCTCAGTCTTTTGAATCCTGTATTACACCAGCAACAAAAGCGGTTACACCCGTTCATCTTTACGGTCATCCCTGTGACATGGATCCTATTATCGAGATTGCTCAAAGGCATGGTCTTTATGTTGTAGAAGATGCAGCACCTTCGATCGGTGCTGAATATAAAGGCAAACGGACTGGATCATTTAGTCACTTTGCTGCGTTTAGTTTTCAAGGGGCCAAGTTGGCGGTTACAGGAGAAGGTGGAATGTTGGTGACCAATGATAAAAGTCTGTATGAAAAAGCCAGACAAATATGGGATCAGGGACGTAAGCCTGGTACTTTTTGGATCGAAAAGAATGGACTGAAATACAAAATGTCAAATGTTCAGGCTGCGATTGGATTGGGACAAATAGAACGTATCAATAGTATGATTGAAGCAAAAAGGCGTATCTTTTCGTGGTATGAAGAGAATTTAAAAGATGTGTCATGTGTTAGCCTGAATAAGGAAATGCCTTGGGCGCGTAGTGTTTATTGGATGACAAGTTTACGCTTGAATGAGGATGCTCCATTGACACGAGATGCGTTGATTGCATCGCTAAAGGAACAAAATATCGATTCTCGTCCTGTTTTTCCAGCAATAAGTCAGTACCCTATTTGGCCGGTAAAGCAAAAGCCACAACCCGTGGCAAAGTTGATAGGTGACCATGCGATCAACCTGCCAAGCGGTGTCTGTTTAAATCGTCTTGAGGTTGACTATATATGTGAATGTATTCGTAAGGCACTCATTTGTTGAAACAAAATTATGAATATTCAATCAACAACTGAATTTGCACGTTGTATTCGAATAGAATCATTGACGATGGTTCATCTAGCACGTGCCTCACATATTGGAGGGGCACTGTCAATGGCTGATTTGCTTGCTGTACTTTATCATGATGTTTTGAATATTGACCCTGAAGATCCAGAAAAAGATGATCGTGATCGGTTTATCCTCAGCAAAGGCCATTCCTGTGTGAGTCTTTATGCAGCACTTGCCTTGTCTGGATTTTTCGAGATTGAGGAATTAAAGACATATGGGCAGGATGGTTCTCGCTTAATGTCACATATTAGTCATGAAGTTCCTGGTGTCGAGTTTTCTACAGGATCGCTTGGGCATGGATTACCCTTTGGGGCAGGCAAGGCCATGGCTGCAAAGCGTCAAAAAAAAATGTGGCGTACCTTTGTACTACTTGGTGACGGCGAGTTGGATGAGGGGTCTAATTGGGAAGCGTTCATGTTTGCTGCTCATCATCGACTGGATAACCTTGTTGCTTTAATTGATTATAACAAGATTCAGAGTCTGGATGATACTAATGAAATTCTTTGTCTTGAGCCTTTGGAAAGAAAACTGGAAGCCTTTGGTTGGTGTGTCCGAGAGATTGATGGTCATGATTATAAGCAGATTGAAACTGCCCTGTTGGACATTCCATATTTAGAAGGACAGCCTTCATGTGTTATCGCACATACCATTAAAGGAAGAGGTGTCTCGTATATGGAAAATGAATTGGCATGGCATTATAAATCTCCAGATGATCAGCAGTTGAAACAGGCGATCTATGAGATTGAAAAGGTTTGATACTTGAGAACCGCATTCATAAACGAACTCATTGCTCTTGCAGCGAAAAATCCAAGGCTTTTTTTGATTGTGGGTGATTTGGGTTTTTCTGTTGTAGAACCTTTTGCTGAAAAATATCCTGATCGTTTTCTTAATGCCGGTATTGCTGAACAGAATATGACAGGCCTTGCAGCAGGGCTTGCCAGTGAGGGGTATCATGTTTTTACGTATTCTATAGCTAATTTTCCAACATTTAGATGTGCAGAACAAATACGAAATGACATCGCTTATCATGAATTACCTGTAACAGTTGTTGCGGTTGGTGGGGGATTGGCCTATGGCAATCTTGGGTATTCCCATCATGCAGTGCAGGATTATGCCTTGATGCGGACCATGCCTAATATGACGTTAGCTGCACCAGGTGACCCTGTTGAAACGGTGGCTTGTTTGGATTGGCTGGCTGAAAATCCATGCCCATCTTATTTGCGTCTGGGAAAAGCGGGGGAGGCTGTAGTTCATTCCCATCGTCCTGAAGTAACGCCTGGAGCGCTGGTAATACTTAAAGAACCTGTTGAGTCTGGGCTACTTGTTTTAACAACGGGTGCTGCACTTACATACGGAGCTGCTTTTATCGAACACGCTGAATTCAACGGTTGGGGGCTTGCTTCTGTTCCTATTTGGGGTGAGCCATTTCGCAGCATATTGGCAGAATCGTTATCTTGTTACCGAAAGATCATAGTGATTGAAGATCATTTATATGCCGGCGGTTTTGGCGCATTTGTATGTGAAACCCTAATAATGAAAGGGGGTCACTATGTTGACATCCGGTGCTTGGCTCTGGATAGTTGTGTATGTGGGCAAGTCATGAAGCAGCAGGCCTTGAATTCATTCGGTGGAATCACATATGATCGTTTCAGGCAGTTGAAGTTGTCATTTAAAAAAGTAAGTTGTGTATTCTAAAAACTATTTCGAATACTTGGAAATCCTGCAAACAAAGGAGTGAATAAAAATGTCTATTTTTATCATTGCAGAAGTTGGTATAAACCACAATGGAGATGTTGAAATTGCAAAGCAGCTAATTGATGTTGCAAAAAATGCCGGTGCTGATGCTGTTAAATTTCAGAAAAGGACTATCGATTTGGTTTATACAAATGAGTTGCTCGATTCACCGCGCAAAAGTCCCTGGGGAACTACACAACGCGAGCAAAAAGAAGGGCTTGAATTTGGTTTGGAGGAGTATAAAGAGATCGATGCTTACTGCAAGTATATCGGACTAGAATGGTTTGCTTCAGCGTGGGATCTTGAGAGTCAAATATTTCTACGACAGTTTGCCTGTAAATACAATAAAATCGCCTCTGCTATGATCGTTTACGAAGACTTACTCAGGGAAGTCGCCTCAGAAAAGAAGCACACCTTTATCTCTACGGGGATGACGGAAGTTAAACAAGTTGACCGTGCTGTGGAGATATTTAGGGCCGCAGATTGCCCTTTCGAGCTTATGCACTGCGTTTCAACGTATCCAATGGAAGATGAGGATGCCAATCTAAGCTGCATCAAGGTTCTCCGTGATCGTTATCAATGCGATGTAGGGTACAGTGGGCACGAGGTTGGTTTGGCAGTTTCATATGCCGCTGCGGCTGTTGGAATTACGTCGCTGGAACGGCATCTTACTCTTGATCGCGCTATGTATGGGTCTGATCAGGCGGCCTCCGTGGAACCTGCGGGATTCCGTCAACTAGTGGGCGCTGTGAGGAAGATTGAAAAGGCCATGGGAAATGGAGAGAGAACCATGAACATCAAAGAAATTCCGATTGCAAAGAAACTGCGGGCGCACATATTTTCTAAGTCTTATCGATAGAGGTGCTTTCTTATGCCAAGCGTCGTTGCGGTCATTCCTGCGCGTTCAGGTTCTAGGGGTATTATTGACAAAAATATCCAGCTGTTAGGCGGACATCCCTTGATTGCCTATAGTATTGCAGCGGCACGATTGGCAAACGGAATTGATCGTATCATTGTGTCAACGGATTCCGAACACTATGCAAATATAGCCCGTAAATATGGTGGGGAAGTTCCTTTTTTACGTCCTGTAGAAATATCCGGTGACAATAGTACAGATTATGATTTTATCAAACACACGCTCAATTGGATGCAGGATAATGAAGGCCTTCAACCTGACTATTTAGTTCATTTGCGACCGACAACGCCTTTGCGCGACCCGGCATATATTAGCGAAGCTATCGAACGAATACGACATGATGAATATAGTACAGCATTACGTTCTTTACATGAAATGTCCGAGACTGCTTATAAAACGGTTGAAATAGACAGGGGTTACTGTAAATGTATTTGCTCAGGGTCATTCGATTTGGAAGCGGCAAATCAACCTCGGCAAGTGTTTCCAAAGACCTACATTACAAATGGGTATGTTGATATATACAAAAGCTCCTATGTTGTAAAGAACAAGAAAATACTAGGGGATAAAGTCATTGCATACGTCACGCCGTGTATCTTTGAGGTCGACACATTAGAAGATTATGACTATCTGGAATACCAAGCGGCAACAAACCCAGCTATTGTAGAAAAACTGTTCGGGAAAAAGGAAAGTCGGCAATGAAATACCAGTTTTCGCAAACTCCGGTCGATGTATTACCAGTAGCTACAAAATATCGGAAAATACAAACAGCGATTCCAGCGCCGGAAACATTGCAAATACTGCTTGATCTTGAAAAGTATGAATCGCGGTCGATGCATGGACAACTTCCTGTAGTATGGGATAAAGCTGAAGATTTTCAAGTTTATGATATGTGTAGAAATTGCTGGATTGACTTTACCTCCACAATATTTGTTGCCAATGCCGGCCATGCAAATCCTCAGATAACATCAGCTATCCAGAAAACTATCGACCATAAACTTCTCCACACATATACATTTCCCCATGAAATACGGTCTCTTTTTTTAAAGAAGTTGATCGAATTAACTACGAATCAATTTGAAAAGGCCTTCTTATTATCCTCCGGAACCGAGGCAACTGAGTGCGCGATAAAACTGATGAGAATGCACGGTCAAAATATCAGCCCAACCAAGCTTGGCATTATTTCGTTTCAAGGTGCTATGCATGGCCGTACCATGGGAGCTGAAATGCTTAAGGGTGACCCTTTTCAATCGGCGTGGATTGGCTACAGAGATCCAAACATGTATCATTTGCCCTTTCCCTATCCGTGGGCTGCAAAAGACTCCACGGACGAGAAATATGATTGGGCGAAGCATTTTGAAGAGGATATGTGCATTTTAGAAGCAGATGGATTGAACTTTGATGATATTGCAGGTATTATGATTGAATCCTATCTCGGGTGGGGAGCTATCTTTTACCCTGTTGCATATATTAAAGCTCTTGTGGATTTTGCAAAAGAACATAAATGTTTGGTTGCCTTCGATGAAATTCAGGGAGGATTTGGAAGAACCGGGAAGTTGTTCGTCTATCAGCACTATGATGTTGAACCTGACCTGCTTTGCCTTGGCAAAGCACTGAGCGGCAGTTTGCCTTTGTCAGCCGTCATTGGCAGCCAAAATATAATGGATCTCCCGGAACTTGGCTCCATGAGCAGCACCCATTCAGCAAACCCCTTGTGCTGTGCTGTTGGACTGGCAAATTTAGAGGTATTAGAATCCGGGAATTTAATTGCAGAATCAGAGAGAAAGGGGGCCATATTGCATCAGCGTCTCAGGGAGATCAAGGAGAGATATGCGGATAGAATAGACTATATTTTTGGCAAAGGCTTGCTGGCGGGGGTTCTTTTTAGAGATCCGAAAAAAGGGGGACCGGATGGATTGTTTGCCAGTCGTGTTTGTGAGAAAGCTATGCAAAAGGGGTTACTTCTCGTTCATACAGGTCGGGATTCGATAAAGATTGGGCCACCATTAACCATTCCAGATGAGGCACTCGTGGAAGGGATTGATGTGTTAAAGGAATCAATCGAAGAACTGAATTAATGAGAAAAGGTTTGATATGTTTCAAGAATCACAAAATAAAGAATATCTAGAATTATGTATTGATCGTGCAAAAAATGTTGAATTAACATGGGTTGAACAATTTATAGATATCATTTTTAATAGTGTTGATTCTGAGAGGCAACTGCGATTAAATGATATAGGTTGTAACCTCGGACAATTCTGGAAAGGATTAAAAAAGAGGGTGGGGGGCAATATTCAATATTTCGGTTACGATCTTGAAGAGATTTACCTTGACCAAGCAAAGAAAATATTTCCGGAAATATCCAAAAAGTTATTCAAGCTTGATATTGCTCGGGAAAAACCACCTGATTGTGATATCACCGTGTGTTCGGCTACGCTCGAGCATTTAGAGTATCTTCAACCGGGTTTTGATAATATACTGCAATCCACCAAACAATTGCTTTTACTAAGAACGTTCTTAGGTGAAAACCCCTTAAAGTCAATCCGAATAAAAGAAGGTGCGAAAACATATTATAATATTCATCAATTTTCATTTAGTGAAATTTTTTTATCGCTTGAAAGGAGTGGTTTTACTTCAAAGGTAATTCGTGACAGATACACGGATTCTATGCCATACTATATTGGTAATGGTATCATTCGTACATTTTTTATAGTAGCAGGAAACAAAGTGAAATGATCAAAGACATTCGTCACACAGGCATAGTAGTGGTTGACTTAGGGATGTCACTGTATTTTTATCGTGACCTTCTCAGGTTTCGGATTACAAAACAGCTGGAGGAAGCAGGAGATTATATTGATAATATTTCATTGCTATGCAATGTAAAAGTTACAACGGTTAAGATGACTTCTCCATCTGGCCAAATGATAGAACTATTGAAGTATCACTCGCATCCCGCAGAGCAAAAGATGCGTGAAATTTGCGAAATCGGTGTTTCTCATATAGCATTTACTGTAGATGATCTTAATTTTGAGTATGAAAGGCTTAAAGGCAAAGGGATTCAATTCAATTCATCTCCGCAGTTATCGCAAGACGGTTATGCGAAAGTTACCTTTTGCAGGGCGCCGGAAGGAACCTTGATCGAATTGGTGGAGGTGTTGTAATGTCCTCGGTAAATCCACAGAGGGATTATGTGGCGGTAACATATAACGAAAAAGACAGGCCGTTCACTCAATATCCTGATAAATTAGCTCGCTATTTATCTTCGAGGTATAAATTGCCAAAGGGAAGCAAGATTTTGGATTTGGGATGCGGTCGCGGTGAGTTTCTGAGGGGTTTTATCAGGTGTAGCCTTAATGGATATGGATTGGACCAATCCGCTATGGCAAAATCCGTCTGCCCGGAAGCTAAAATATTACAGTCAGACTTAGAAAATAAACCGCTTCCATCCATACGATGATAATACTTTTGATGTTGTTTTTTCAAAATCAGTCCTCGAGCATTTTTACTTTCCTGAAAAACTGGTTATGGAGGTATATCGTATTGTAAAGCCAAACGGCTTGGTCATTACAATGGTTCCTGACTGGGAATCCGTTTATAAACATTTTATGAGGACTATACCCACAGAACACCGTTTACCATTAATTCCCTAAAAAGCATTTTTTTGATTAACGGGTTTGATGATGTAAAAGTGGAGAAATTCAGACAGCTTCCTTTTTTGTGGTCATTGCCCATGTTGCAGCCTTTTTGTTCGCTTGCAGCACTCATAGTGCCTCGGTCTCTGCGACCTTACAGTAAACTCGTAAGATTTTCACAGGAAATTATGTTACTTTCAACCACGGTTAAACCGGATAACGCATTGCGAGGGGAAAATGCATCATAATATTTTTTCAGTCAAAGATAAAGTAGTTATCGTAACCGGTGCGGCGCGTGGTAATGGCAGGGCGATAGCCGAGGGTTTTCTTGAATATGGGGCTATAGTATATTTTTTTGATATATTAGAAGATGTTGAGTCGATCGTAGAATTGGTGAAAACCTCTAAGGCACACTCTGTAGTTGGGGATCTTCGGAACAAAACTGATATTGTCCGTTTGGTGTCTACTGTTGTGAAAGAGAAGGGCTGCATTGATGTCCTTGTCAATAATGCAGGTGTATCTTTTCCATCAAACGATTGTTACAATGAAGATGTCTGGAATCGAACTTTTGAAATTAATCTAAAAGGAGCCTTTCTTTTAAGTAGCAGGGTGAGCGAAGTTATGAAGGGAAAAAACAAAGGTTCAATCATTAATATTACAAGTTTGGGCGCAGAGCTTGGTTTCCCAGACAATCCTTCATATGTGGCATCAAAGGGCGGATTGAAACAGTTGGGTAAAGCGATGGCTGTTGATTTTGCTCAATATAATATCAGAGTAAACAATGTTTGCCCCGGTTATTTTAAAACAGATATGACTCAGAAGAGCTACAACGATTCCCATCTTAAAGAATCGAGAAACAACAGAATTATGTTAGGACGGTGGGGAAACCCACGGGACTTAGTGGGACCATGTATTTTTTTGGCTTCGGAAGCAGCTACTTACATTACTGGAATAGATTTATTTGTAGATGGGGGATGGATTGCCAAGGGATTGTAAAATGGATTCAAAACTTTCGGTTCGAGTAAAGGACATTGACCTCATTGTTTATGATTTTGATGGGGTTATGACTGATAATCGTGTGATTGTTTTTCAAGATGGAACCGAGGCTGTTATTGCTAATCGAGCGGATGGGCTAGGTGTTGACTATTTCCGTGATTTAAGTATTCCGCAATTGATTCTGAGCACAGAAACGAATCCTGTTGTAAAGGCCAGGGCAGCGAAACTTCGCATTGAAGTTATTTTTTCCTGTAAAGACAAAAAACTTGCTTTAGAGAATTACTGTGCCCAAAAGAAGTATGATTTAAACAAAGTAATATATATTGGAAACGATTTGAACGATTTAGAAGTAATGAAGGTTGTCGGTTTTCCTGTTGCTCCAGCAGATGCTCATCCGGAAATTATGAAGGTAGCTAAACTAGTTACAAGGGCCAAAGGCGGAGAGGGCGTAATAAAAGAGTTATCCGATGGCATGGCAGTTTCTTGACGGTAAGATCCGTTGGAAGAAAGTGTTCATAAGGAAATTACATAACTGAAAAGGAAGCATTTATGATCACAAATCAGTCATTGAAAAAACACTATGATTCCGTCTATAAAAAAGGGCAAGAGAAATATTTTTCATTCAGCAGCTACAATCAGTGCAAACTCATTCTAGATTTCATAGACAGTTGGGAGGGGAAGAATGTGTTGGAAATCGGCTGCGGAGAAGGGGCACTCTCAGCCATGATAGGATTTGCGGGAGCAAAGAAAGTCGATGCAATTGACTATAGTGAAGAGGCAATAAAAATAGCAAAATCAAAGATTAATCTGGACAATGTCAATTATATTTGTAAAGAGGCTGTGGATATAGATTCGCAATACGACGTGGTTGTTATGCTGGGTGTACTTGAGCACATTGACAATCCGTTTGAGACCTTGAAATTGTTTATGGATAAAAATGTTAAAAACAAGGGAGTGTTAATTACTTCGTCACCATCTTTTTTAAATCCTCGCGGTTATGTTTGGATGACGCTTCAACTGCTATTTGACATTCCCATGTCGCTGAGCGATATTCACTTTCTATGTCCTTTCGACTTTAAATCGTTTGCAAAAAAATACAACTACAAAATAGAAATTAGATCTACAGACTATGATTGGGGTGGTGGGAAAAGGACTTTAATAGACTTTGAGAAACGGCTTAGCAATGCTCTCAAGGATGCTGGAATGGATAATGAGAAAGTGCCTGACTTGCTTCAATGGTTACAAAAGGCTATGCCTTACTTCCAGCATGATAATTATAGTGGCGCAAATGTTGCTTATAAGATAGAAAGAATCTAGTCTGGAAACTGGCAAATGATTGTTTCCCATCATTTCCATTGCTACAGTCTTCTATTTTTTACATCAATCATCGTTGAACCAAGGAATAGTGTTGTTTCTGCATATAATACTGAATCGACCGGACATTCCGCTCTTGCTCTGACAGTTATCATAGTCAATTTTATCTAAGATATCTATTTTAAGGTTAGGATTTGTAGAAATTATGTCTATCCAAGAAATTGCAAGAAGGCAATTAAAGCGAAGATTAATCACCAAATATCACCTTGCAAGAGTGGTGAGATTTCCAGCCTTGACTTTAGAAAAGCTTCATAGAACAATTAACCATGATTCTCTTATGGTGTACTTTCGATATCAACATCTTAATATAGATACGCATCCATGGTTTGACCGATATTATCGTATACCTCCGGTGAATTATTGCAATTTCAAGCAGGCCAAATTTTATCATTGGATATCGTCCCCTGATATTGTGAATGAAAAACCTTTTATTGTCGAACCTAATGATCATCCATTGTCTGTAGTTGCAACGTTATCGCCCGTTCCTATAGAACCGGTCGATGTACTTAGGGATAAGGATAAGGCAATTGAATTAGTTTATCTAAATCCGCATTGCAAAATAATTATTGTCGATTCAAGGGGACAATGGGAGCTTTTTCAGCGATATTGCCCTGAGGTTCTTAACAAATGTAAAATTGTGCGTGCAGGAACGACCCCCAAAAAAGCCGATTTTATTAATGTTGAACATTTAACAAGTCGGATCAATTTTTTATGTCTCGCCAGTGACTTTACCAAAAAAGGAGTGGATTTATTACTGGATGCCTGGTTTGAATTTCCTGGTAGAAAAAAACATCATTTGACTCTTGCCTGTCCTTTTGTTCCTGAAAAATACAAGAAAAGAGCTGAAAATGAAAATGTGAAGCTTATCCTGAAAGCTCCGTTGTCTCACAAGGAAAAGGAGACACTTCATAGAGATGCTCATGTGGCAATTGGGCCATTACATGTTGATGGTGGTGGCAATGTGATGGAATCTATGGAGTATGGACTTCCCATAATAACTATGCGGTCCCAGAGGTCACATGATCAGATTATGAATAATAATGGGATTGTTGTGAATGTACCTTTCTATTTTTATGACGAAGGCTATGGAACTAAATGGCCGACTTGGGCAGAGTTTTTCCGTTTATTAGAAAAAGCAAAATCCAGGGGAGATTTTGACCAGACAAAAGATGGTTTTGTTAAGGCATTTACCTTTTTTGCTGATAATCCTGATAAGATTATTGAGATGGGAAAAAGGTCATATGAGTTGGCAAAAAATGAATATTCATTAACACTAAGAAATCAACAGCTACATAGAATATATCAGGACATTCTCAGTGTTCAGTCTTAGATATAAATTGAAAATATTGTATTACTTTTTCTCGCCGTCAAGTGGCTTACTGGTTGCCCTTGGTTTTCTTACCATTGCCTATGGTTTAATCGAAATGGCGGCTGTTGGGGCGTTATTCCCGGTATTGGATGCAGGTGTCAAAGAGATCACTGTAGAGAAAACCGATCCTGTCGGATTCTTTAATATTGATGTGTTGTACTTGAAGGCGCAGGCAATACTTGGTTTTAACTATGTAGTTACTTCAAGCATTGTTCTGGTAGTTATTACTATTTTTGCCTTTATTTATAAAACATTTTATACGTATTTCAGCCAGAAAGTATTGGCATATCTCTGGGTATATCATCAGGAAGAGATGTATTCGGTGTTGTGCAGAGCTCAGTATTCTTTCTATACAAATCAGAAACAGGGCAAACTGATATACAACAGCGCAGTTGCAAGTGAGAGTATTGCGGCTGTTATTGACTCGTCTATTCGTGGGATTAGCGAGGCGGTTAAGGTTATGTTTCTGATTGCCTTGCTTCTTGTAAGTTCATGGACGATTACATCTGCTGTTGCGATTATCGGGATAGTTTATATCTATTTCAGCAGAAGGGTGATTCGTAACCTGGTAAACAAATCGAGTAAGGAGAGTCTTGATTTAAAACAGAAGCAGCATCAAAATCTCAATGAGTTCATATCCGGTATAAAGTTGGTAAAGGTTTTTGCCAAAACCAGGTACTGGATGGATCAGTATATTCATATGGCCAGAAGAAATGCCAAGCTCCTTATAAAAATCCAGATGGGCTCTTTGCTGCCAAGTTTTGTTATTCAACTGGTTATTGGACTTGGAATTGGGGCAATAGGTATTTACATTGGAACTCAATCACCTGAAGCAATAGTTCGCCTGGTTCCTTTGTTAGGTTTGTTTGTGATAACATCTAATCGCATTAATGGTGCGATCTCCATGGCAATAGGTTATTTTGCTGCGATTGCACGTCATTTCCCAAATCTGATTGCCTGTTATGATTTTTTAACGACAACGCCTGTTATCTCCCAGATAAAACAGTTGAAAACAGAGTTTACATTCAAAAATAAAATGCGTTTGAAGAATGTTTCTTTTTTCTATAATGGCTCATCCAATAAGGTGTTAAGCAATGTATCTTTCTCTATTCCAAAAAACAACACCGTTGCTCTGGTTGGTGCATCTGGTGGTGGCAAAACAACGATATTGAATTTGCTTCTTCGGCTTTTTGAAAACCAGGCCGGTACAATACTGATTGATGATGTTGACATAAGATCTATCGATTATGAAACGTACTATAAAATCTTTGGCTTTGTAAGCCAGGAACCCTTTTTGTTTAATGGGACTATTTTTGACAATGTATTATTTGGCTGCCAGGCCTCAATCAAAGAAGTAAAAGCAGCATGCCAAAAGGCTGACGCCCATGAGTTCATTGAAGGATTGGAACATGGTTATCATACTGTTGTTGGAGATAGCGGTTTGAAACTGTCCGGAGGACAAAAACAACGCATCGGTATTGCCAGGGCATTGCTGAAACAACCTCAAATATTGATTCTGGATGAACCAACCAGTGCCCTGGATAATCTGTCGGAATACCGTATTCAAAGTACACTGGATAAATTGTCACATTCTTTAACTGTGCTTATAGTCGCGCATCGGTTGACGACAATTCAATATGCTGATAAAATCATTGTTCTCAAAGATGGACGTATTGAACAAGAGGGTACCCACGAGAGTCTTCTGGCTTCTAATGGGTATTACTGTGAATTATATCATCAGAAATCGCCGGCACTGATATAGGCATACTATATGAAGTATATTTACTCTCCTTCCTATCCTTCTATTCGTTTGATCTGCTATTTTATTCAGCAGGGCGAAGAAATCACTGTCATCTCGCCAAATCTGGATATAATTAAGTTGTGTCATTTTATGAAATGGCCTGTGATCAGCTTTGACTATGAGATTAAATCTAAGCCGAGAACGCGGGATTTGTGGAACCCGATTAAAGTATTAAGATTCAAAAAAGATCTTCAGAAACGATTTGAGCAGATTTCCGCACAATGCAAAGACGGGACCTTTTATTTTACTGTAAAATGTATTGATATTATAGGTCTGGATTTAGCCGCTCGGTTTGCCACCGAAAGAAGAGACTTGAATGTGACCTATTGGTGTGAAGGCGGCGGCGAGGATGCATCGAAAAGAGTCTTGCCAAATAATCTCAGGGGGTTTTTATACTTACTTTCTTGTAATCTGCTGTATAAGCCATACTTTCATTTTAGACGTGTTTCTTCAGGAACGTACATTGTGGCCCAGAGAGATTTTTTGACCAAGTATGGGATAAATGAGCTAACTACTCCAAATATTCATGCGATGGATGTATATAAAGGTATGGCTTGTGCTATACCACCAGTGAGTCATGTGATTTTTGGTGGATATTCTTTAGAAATGTCTGCCATGATTTATGATATAGAGGATTTAAAAGAGAATTATGATTTCATTAGAAAAAATGTGCCTGATGTTTATTATAAGCCTCACCCGGGTCCCAGCAAACTTGAAAGTTTTTTTGACAACTATAATATTTTTCCCGCTTATATACCGTCTGAATTTTTAGTAGGAAATGCTAAAGTGGTTATCGCGGCAGCAACCACTTCCATGAACTATTTGGCAAAATCGGGGGTGACCTGTATCAGTATCCTTGATTTAATCAGGACAAAGGAGGGATTTGAAAAAAAAGCATGGAAACAAAAGATGCTTGATGAAAGCGATGGCAAAATCAGGTTCGTACAATCAAGAGAAGAGCTTCAAGCATATTTAACTCAGGATCAATGCTCAATGTCTTTATAAATCATGAGCATGATAACATGATTGTAATCAGGCCAATATTGTATTGCGGAGATAGAACGTGAACAAGAAAGACACTGAGAATCAAAACCTAATAACAATAATGGTCCCAGCATACAATCATTTAGATAAACTAAAAAGATGTATTGAGAGTATTGAAGATCAAACCTATACCGATTTTGACTTGGTTATATCAGATGACGCTTCAACCGACGGTACCAGAGATTATCTGGAGAATTTCAAAGACAGGCCTAATACTACGGTAAATTATTCGAAAAGCAATTCTGGTGGTATTGCAAATTTTGAAAAATGCATAGAGATGGCTCGGACTCAATGGGTCATTTTTGTAGCTGACGATGATTGGTGCAGTCCCGAATTTGTCTCAACAATGATCCCAGTGCTTGATAAAACAAAGAGTGCTATTGTGGCCCCTGGATTTGACGGTAGGGATTCGGAAGGTAAGCTCTTGTATACTCATATGCTCGAATCGATATATCTTAATCCTGAGGAGGCGCTGACAGAAATGCTTTATCGGCCAAATGGAGAACGAATTCATGTTGCTGGAATTGCCGGGTTTGCTATGCTGCGAAATTTGCTGCATGACTTTATACCTATGAAGAATTATCCGGGCGGCTTTTATATTGATACCTATCTGTTTTTTGGGCTTGCGATGTTGGCTGGCATAGAGACTGTTAACCAGTTGCTATACACTCGGACCGAGTGGGGAGGAAGCGTTACAAATGCTCGGCGTAGCTACGAAAATCGGAGACACGCTCGGAAATTATTCATAAGTGATTTTCGATCACTTTTTTTATCGAAATCTGTATCTTGGAATTCTGATAAGCGTGATGCCATACTTGACGCGTTACAGTCATATAAAAAAAATGTCCCGCCAGAATTTACTATCCGCGGGCGACTCCGACATTTTATGATACGGTGGCTTCCGAGGATGATTTGCGAGAAATTATTCCTCTTGGAGTGAACGAAGGTTCCTGACTATGGTTGTGGGAAACAAGTATGAACTTCCTTTTTCTCCCTTATACCTTCGACACCCCCTGGACATATTAAGGTGGATCAAAAGAAGTCTCAGGTCTTTAAAATCGAAGGCGAGTTTGAACGCTTTCATTTCTTCTAACAAGTTCAAGGGCGAACAGCTTCAGGATAAAAGGCTTTCTGCGATTATATTTTTTGGAAAAGGCTTGCTGGCGGGGATTCTTTTTAGAGATCCGAAAAGAGGGGAGCCAGATGGATTGTTTGCCAGTCGTGTTTGTGAGAAGGCCATGCAAAAGGGATTGCTTCTCGTTCATACAGGTCGGGAATCGATAAAGATTGGGCCATCATTAACCATTCCAGATGAGGCACTCGCGGAAGGGATTGATGTGTTAAAGGAATCAATCGAAGAACTGAATTAACGAGAAAAGGTTTGCTATGTTTCAAGAATCACAAAATAAAGAATATCTAGAATTGTGTATTGATCGTACAAAAAATGTTGAATTAGTATGGGTTGAACAATTTCTAGATGTCATTTTTAATAGTGTTAATTCTGAGAAGCAACTGCGATTAAATGATATAGGTTGTAACCTTGGTCAATTCTGGAAGGGATTGAAAAAAAGAGGGGGCAATATTAAATATCGCGGGTATGATTTTGAAGAAATTTACCTTGACCAGGCAAGGAAATTATTTCCAGAAATATCTAACAAGTTATTCAGGTTTGATATTCGATTGAAAATAAGGCTCAGCGGCGTAGCAGAGCAATAATATGCAGGGTTATATGGGAAATCCCGGATGGTTCAACCTTTCGAAAAACCAATTTATGTAATCCGGCCTTTTCTACCGCCTCTGGAGGAATTCTGTGAAGGCCTGAAAGAAATCTGGGATAACCATTGGCTTACTAACAATGGTCCAATCGTGCAGCGCTTTTACCGACAACTAAGCAACTATTTCGAGACGGAGAATATTTGCTTGTTCACCAATGGCACGCTGGCCTTGCAAATCGGCCTGCAGGGCATGGGTATTGCCGGCGAAGTCATCACTACTCCGTTTACCTTTGTAGCCACTACCCATGCTTTGTTTTGGAATAAAATCCGCCCTGTCTTCGTGGATATTGAGCCGGATCACTACACGTTGAATCCTGAAAAGGTCGAAGCGGCTATCACACCTTGGACTACCGCAATTCTGGCAGTGCATGTCTTTGGCTACCCCTGCAATGTGTATGCTCTTGCCGATATTGCAAGGCGTCACAACCTAAGACTGATTTACGATGCGGCTCACGCTTTTGGCGTACGTATCGGTAACAAGTCCATCGCTCACTTCGGTGACATGAGCATGTTTAGTTTTCATGCAACAAAACTATACCATTCACTCGAAGGCGGTATGTTGACCTTCCAGGATTCCGGCCTAAAAAGCACCTTAGATTACCTAAAAAATTTCGGATTTAAGAACGAGGTCGAGGTTGTAATGCCCGGCACGAATGCCAAGATGAACGAAATGCAGGCTCTTATGGGTGGCATGGTCTTGGGTTATGTGGACAAGCTCATTGAGAAACGTCAACAAATCACAGAAATCTACCGTGAACGATTAAATGACATCGCTGGAATTAAGCTAACACCAGGTTTACCATCAGATGTCAGATATAACTATGCCTATATGTCAATTGAGGTAAACGAAAAAGAATTTGGTATGAGCCGCGATAGACTCTACGAAGAACTTAAGAAATACAACATCTACGCACGTCGCTATTTCTACCCCTTGATTTGTGATTTTGCCTGTTATAAGAGCGTTGCCGTCAAAGACCCTCTAACGATGGCAAGAAAGGTATCAGATAGAATTTTGACGCTGCCGATTTATTGCGATCTTGCTTTGGATGACATGCAAAGAATTTGTGATATTATTATTGAACTTGGCTGTAAGGAATTCAAACGCCGAAACTCGACATCAGTTGAAAAGGCTTGACATGGTACATGAACTATAATGGAAAAATTATCAGTTGTATGTTCACTTTGCTAGGGATGGTAGTACCTACTGCAAGTCATAAATAGAACTTATTTATCCATAACTCCTAACCATAAAACGCATGAACACTACGCATAACAACGACGAAGTTTTGAATTATTGGGAGAGAGAAGATGTGGAGTCCATGTATGATAAGAATCTGCTGCAAGCAGAAATTTCCTTGATCAAAAAGTACATCCCTCGTGGGTCGAAAATTTTGGACGTCGGTTGCGGCGAAGGCGAAGGAACATTGGCTTATGCTTCAGTAAATGGAGTAACCGTCTATGGGGCGGACTTCTCCGGGACAAGGCTTCGAAAAGCTCGTGAGCGTTTGCAAGGGCTGAGCAATGTGCACCTGAAGCCTGTGGACTTCCTTGGCGAATATACTCTGGACAATGACTTCGATGTTGTGGTCAGCCAACGCTTCCTCATCAACCTTATGACATGGTCGAAGCAACAAAAGGTAATCAAAGACTTGATTGATATGTTGAAGCCGGGAGGCAGATTGATTCTTTTAGAAGGAAGCAAACAGGGTCTTGAGTCTCTTAATGAGTTTCGTGCTGCTTGTGGATTAGAACCGATCCCTGCAAAATTTCACAATCTATTCTTCGGTGATAATGTTCTTGTTAATTTTGTACAGCAGAATGGCTGTCAACTAGTTGCCCATGAGGGATTGGGAACCTATTTTCTGCTAACAAGGGGAATACGACCTACTCTGGATAAGAGATTAAACTGGGACTGCACTTTCAACAAGTTGGCCGCAACCCCCAAGGTGCGTGCCCTTCTTGGGATTGATGAAACGAGGTTCTCTCGTCTAAAGCTTTGGGTATTTCGAAAATGAACGGGCGCAGGGTTTTTATCACGGGTGCCGCTGGATTTGTGGGCAGCTGGTTGACAGAGAGCCTTCTGACTCTGGGTGCCCGAGTCTATGCTCTTGTCTGGCCGGGCGATGATGAATCGCATTGGTGGTCGTTTCTCGATCAAGCCGACGTGGAGGTTGTTAAGGGAGTTGTCGAGGATTATGTGGGTATTGAGCGGATTCTGAGGCGTGCCAGGATTGAAACCGTATTCCACCTTGCAGCGATCAACGTCAATATCGGAACGGGCGTGTCACCTCTTTCAATTTTTGAGACGAATATCCGCGGCACCTATAGCGTATTGGAAGCCTGTCGGCTAAATCATGGAGTTGAACAAATTGTCATAGCCTCAAGCAGGGAGGCTGAGGAAAACCAAGTGGTGGTAGTATCGGGTAGTGTCCTGTCAGGGGTCCACCGAAAACGTCATCCCTATCAGGTATCAAAAATCTCAGCGGAATTAGTCGCACAGGCATACTGTGACACATATGGTCTGCCGGTGTGCATCGCTCGCTCTGATAATGTGTATGGCGGTCGAGATCTGAACTGGATGCGTTTAATACCCGGTACGATTCGCTTGCTTATGAAAGCGCAAGCGCCGGTTATTAGGAGTGACGGCAGCCTGATGCGTGACTACGTTTATATCGAGGACATGGTAGAAGCGTACTTGAGGTTGGCTGCCAAATTGAGGTATCCGGAGATTCGGGGGGAAGTGTTCCACTTCGCAACGGGCGTCAGCACTTCTGCGCTACTTATTGTTAGCAATCTGTGTGAACTGGTGGGGCAGCCTGATTTAAAGCCTGTGGTTCTAAACGAGTCAACAGGTGAGCGTATTAACCAGGAACGCTCCACTGAGCGTGAACGGACTCTTCTGGGGTGGGAGAGTCGAGTGGATATTGCTCAGGGCCTTCGATTAACTGTTGACTGGTATCGCAATTACTTCGGTTCCTTGAAGAATGATCTAAGTATGGTATAAATATTGGGAATAATGCCATATCAGGAGGGATAAGATGAGGTTTAAGGCTTGAAAGCAATTTTAATAACAACATATTTATGACGTTAGATAGTATGAGCAGCATTCATATAATTGCCCTTAGTGCGGATATCGATCTCTTAAAGAATGAACGCCTACTAGATGCAAACTGGGCGAAGCAGTTTCCTGGGGCATTGTGGGTGCCTGTTTTAGCGGAGAAACTGAGAAGGAGACAGTTTAAGGTAACTACGGGTGACGTTGCCTTATCGCATGTCAAACAAGGATACTGGAATGCCGAAGAAATAGGGATTATCCAACATCTAAATGATGCTGAAACTGAAAAATTAATTGCATTAGGAGCTAAACCGCTTGTATTAACAACCTTTGAGTCTCCTTTATATGTACCGGCATTTTATGATACGGTGGCTTCCATTGCTCCAAAATTTTCGCATAGGATCATGTTTCATGGTTTGTTTGATTTATTTAGCTGTCAGCATGGTACTAATCATACAGTAAGGTTTCCGATTTTCAATGAGAACGATTTGCCTGCTGTTGCTGATTGGAATGAACGTGAATTTGTGACTATGGTAGTGGGAAATAAGTATACAGATGCTTTTTCTCGATTATACCTCAGGCATCCACTAGATATTTTAAAATTGATCAAAAGACATATGTTGTCGGTGTTTCCCGGCAATCGTCTCAAAGTTTTAGATAGTCTGCGGAGTATTAAAGGTAAGCAGCTTCAGGATCAAAGATATGCTGCGATTATTTATTTTGGGAAAAGAAAATGCCTGAAGTTGTTTGGGAATGGGTGGGACAGTGTCAGCAATCTTCCCGTGTATTACCGTAAAAAGCTTACTCCTTTACTTAGTTCACTAACTCCACAGTACATTGAAAACAAGATTGATACAATTCAGAAGATCAAATTTGCCTTATGTTTTGAGAACTATTCATTTCCTGGTTATGTCACTGAAAAAATTATTGAGTGTTTTGTCGCCGGTGTGATTCCTGTTTACTTGGGAGCCCCTGATATTGAAGAATTTGTGCCGACTGGTACATTTATTGACGTCAGGCAATATAAGGACTGGGAAAGCCTGCTTGATAAAATGAAGGGCATAACAGAAACCGAAGCAATGGAAATGATTACTAAGGGCAGAAGGTTTTTAAAAACTCCTGAAGGCAAATTGCATAGCTTCGAAGGATTTGCCTCTTTTATTGAAGGGCTTATTTTACAAGAATGCAATAGCCCTTCATCGAGTATGCAGGAGAAACATAGTGTTATCAGCGCAACTTGACACACCCGTTGCTCTTGTTATATTTAACCGCCCTGAAACGACGAGGCAAGTTCTGTCAGCAGTGCGCAAGGTTAGGCCAAAACAGCTTTTTGTAATTGCTGATGCACCTCGTAAAAATAATCTAGAGGATATAAAGAACTGCCAATCATCAAAAAAAGTTGTCGAAGAAATTGACTGGGATTGTCAGGTTTACAAGAAATATGCTGAAGTAAATTTAGGTTGTGGAAAAGGGCCGTCAACTGGAATCAGTTGGGTGTTTAAAAATGTGGCTGAGTGTATTATCCTCGAAGATGATTGTGTACCCGACCCTTCCTTTTTTCGATTTTGTGAAGAACTGCTTGAAAAATACCGTGATGATACCAGAGTAATGATGATATCTGGCAACCATCACCTATTGCAAAAACAACGCATTGAGGATAGTTATTTTTTTTCCAGAAACACACAAACATGGGGTTGGGCAACATGGAAACGGGCATGGGATTATTATGATTATGAGATGATGCTATGGCCTCAAGTTAAAAAAGCCCGATGGCTGGAGAGAATATTGGGTTCCAAACAAACTGTCAAGTATTGGGAACGGCTGTTTGACAAGTGTTATGAGGATCGTGATCGTGATTATTGGGATTTTCAATGGACGTTTTGTTGTTGGGCCCAAAACGGCCTCAATATAATCCCCGATAGAAATTTAGTGACCAATGTCGGTTTTGGATATTCAGGGGGGATTCACTTTGTTGATGGACCGTGTTTGTTTGGGAATTTGCCAACTTATGAAATGAAATTTCCACTTCAACATCCTCCTGTAATGATACAACATTTAAAGGCTGATCGTCAGATACAGAAAGATGTTTATGGACAGGTTTCTTTTATTCGCAGAGCGCAGCGAAAGCTGAGCCAGCTATTGGCCTGAGCCTATTCAAGAGAATCAAACACTTCATTAGGCTGCGATTTAGGAAGTAACAATAATCAATGGTAAAAAACAGTCTTAAGAACTTATACGGTTTTCTACGTAATTGTCCTGATGAAACAAAAAAGCTGGTTAGGTATTTTGAGAAAATAGGATTGGATCAAACGTGTCAGATATTAGATGTGGGATGTGGATATGGTAGAATTCTGAAATTGTTGGAGAGCAGGCATTACAATGTTGTTGGAGTTGAAATCAACAAGGATATTGTCCAAGCAAATAAGAAGGCCGGACACCAATGCATGGATTTAGATAAATTTAGTAGCAGTAATAAGCTCTATGATGTAATGATCATGTTCCATGTAATTGAGCATTTTTCTCCTGCGGCTTTGTTGGAGTTTATGGATTTTTATTTAAATCGCCTAAAAACTGGGGGATATTTGATAATTGCAACACCTTTAATGACAAAATATTTCTATGATGATTTTGATCATATTAAACCCTATAGTCCAGTTGGTATTGAAATGGTGTTTTCCGGATCTGATGCGCAAATGCAATACTACTCAAGGCATCGGCTGAAACTACTGGACCTTTGGTATAAGAAATATTTTTATCGGCCAAACCGTTATGGGGCGATGTGTGCAAGGACGACTTGTAGATATTGGATATTGTTGATTCATCTCTGCAGTGCAGCCATATTTAGACTGAGTTTTGGATTAGTGGGGAAAAAAGATGGTTGGATTGGACTTTATCAAAAAAGTTCTTGAATAGAACAGCTAATAAATCTTAATGTTAAAAATCCTTCACATGGCCCCGAATGATATATCCGACGACGCTCTGTAGCTCAGTTTTCATGGAGCATTAAGAGAGCAGCAATGACGTCGTGTCAAATCCCTTTAATGAGCTGGTATTTGCAATGAATATTAACTGTAGTATTGTGTTTCTATATGACAGATTCAGTTGGCATTTACCTTATGTGCTCTATCAGGCTAAGCATGCATGTTTAAACAATAGTGACATTATCTTTTTAGGAAGTAACTATAAATGCCCCGGCATCAATACAATCCCTCTTAAAAGTTTATCCAATAAGCTGGCAGCTTCATTTATGGAAAGCTATAAATATATGTCTAGTAATCCGGCAAGTTTTGAATTGATTTGCTGGTTAAGATGGTTTTACTTGCTGGAATGCATGAAAAAAAACAAACTTGAGGCTGTCCTGCATTTGGATCCTGACGTTCTCTTATATAGTTCTTTGAGCGATATATTTGATTCACACATTCCGGTTGACACTTTTTGTGCCCTTTCAATCCCTGAGCAGGATTTTGAGTCTTTTATGTGGGTCGCTTCCGGGCATATTAGCTACTGGACACTTTCTTCTTTGGAGGAGTTCTGTGACTTTATGATTAGGAGCTTTCAAGACAGGGCTATCTTTAATCACTATTTAAATAAATGGGAGTGGCACAATAGTCACAATAAACGAGGTGGGATATGTGATATGACCGCATTGTATCTTTTTTGGAAAAATAGAAGGCGCAATATTGAAAATCTGGCGACTTCAAAAAGGGGGTGTGTGTTTGATCATTGCATAAATATATCAAGCAATTACCATGAAGGAGAGTATCTGATCCGCAATTCTATTAAGAAGGTCACATTTGTTGATCAAAAGCCACATTTCTCTTTGGCAAATGACCGTCAAACTCATATCCAAGCGCATGCATTACACTTTCAGGGTCCTGCCAAAATGTTCATACCATCTTATTATAGAGGCCCTTCATTTGCGGGCAAGCTTCGTAGTGATACAAAAAGCTTGGCCCTGCGAAGCAAAAGAAATATGAAACAAGTCTTAAAGAGAGTATGTAACCGATTTATAGTCAATGGGCTCGACCATAAAAATGGCTTCTAGCGGGTGGGGACAAAGCAAAATCCTGCATAGAACCCAAAACGAGCCGAATACAAGACTAAGAACATATGACGAAGAGTAATATAGTGAATGTTTGTAAGAAGCAGTTGCTTGGAAAGCGTGTACTGATAACCGGTGGATTGGGTATGATTGGCAGTTCATTGGCACATAAGCTTGTGGAGTGTAAGGCAAATGTAACGATAGTTGACGCTTATATTGAGCCTTATGGGGCAAATCTATTTAATATCAATGGCGTAAAAGATGCTGTAGGTTTAAATATATCAGATATACGCGATAAAGAGGCGATGAAAATACTGGTTAAAGATAACGATCTTATATTTAATTTTGCCGGACAGGTGAGTCATAACGATAGTATCGAGAAGCCATTTCTGGATGCTGATATAAACTATATTGGGCATTTGAATGTATTAGAATGTGTTCGTAAATACAATCCTCGGGCCAAAATTCTCTTTTCTGGTTCTCGTTTACAATTTGGGAAGATAAAATACATGCCTGTAGATGAAAAGCATCCTTTAGATCCGGAGACACCTTATGCATTTAATAAAGCAGTAGCTGAAGCGACGTATAAGTATTATTTTCGACAGCATGGGATCCGTTGTGTGATCTTTCGAATAGCTAATCCCTATGGAAGTAGATGCCAAATGAAGCATTCGAAATATTCGTTGGTTAATTTTTTCTTGCGACAAGCAATGGAAGACAAGGAAATAACAATTTATGGTGATGGTGAACAAATACGAGATTATATTTACGTGGATGATCTTGTAGATGCTTTTTTGTGTGCTGCTTCAAGTGAGAAGTCCGATGGAGAAGTTTTTAATGTAGGCAGTGGCGTTGGAACAAAATTTGTGGACATGGTGAAATTGATTATTGACGTAGTAAAAAAAGGTAGAATTAAGCATGTTTGTTGGCCAGAGGATTACGCCAATGTTGAAACAGGTGATTATGTTACGGATATTAGTAAAATAGATGCTATTCTAAATTGGCGTCCAAGTATTACATTAAGAGAAGGAATAACCAAAACGTATCGCTATTATAAAAAGTATGGTAAGCATTATTTTTGAAGAGAATAGCTAGGATTAATAACATCTTAGTATTGTAGGTGCTCTTTAATTGGCTCATTATAATGTTCGGTGTTAAGAAGCCTTAAGATTGAAGATTGTTCATATAAACACGAATGATATATCCGGAGGCGCAGCTAAGGCTGCCTATCGATTGCATCACGGATTACTAAATTATGGTGTTGATTCTAAATATCTGGTCGCCAATAAACTGTCTGATGATTTCACCATACTTGGACCACGGAGTAAACTGGAAAAAACGTTAGCGAAATTACGCCCTCATTTGGATATTATGCCACTTTTACGATACCCTAAACGCAACAATTTCCCTTTTGCGCCCGCTTGGTTTCCCAGCAGAACATTGCAGAGGGCCAAAAATATCGATGCTGATCTGATACACTTGCATTGGATTGCCGGAGGATTCCTGCGAATTGAAAGTCTGGCAAGAGTAAAACGGCCTCTGGTTTGGACTCTGCATGATTCGTGGCCATTTACTGGAGGCTGTCATATTCCTTTCCAGTGTGATCATTATGTGAATAATTGTGGAAATTGTCCCACACTTCAGTCAGGGACCCATCGGGATATTTCCACAAGAATACTTGCCAGAAAAAAGAAACACTGGAAACATTTAGATATTACGATTGTGGCGCCAAGTCGTTGGTTAGCTGATTGTGCCAAATCAAGTTCCATTTTTCATAATAAAACGATCCAGGTTATTCCACATGGATTGGACCTGGATCGTTTTAAGCCAGTAGATAAGCAATTTGCTAGATCCGTTTTGTCCTTGTCACCTTTGAAAAAACTGATATTGTTTGGTGCTCAGCATGTGACTCGTGACAGAAACAAAGGGGAGCAGCAGTTTAAAGAGGCTCTTCAAATTCTTTCATATAAACTTAGTCGCGATAATATTGAAGTTATTATTTTTGGGGCTTCCGAACCGCCTGAATCTCAAGATTTGGGATTTCCTGTTCATTATATGGGGTACTTGTGGGACGATATCAGTATAGCTCTTTTATATGGCGCATGTGATGTTATGGTTGTTCCTTCCAAGCAGGAGGCATTTGGTCAAACAGCATCCGAAAGTATGGCCTGCGGTACTCCTGTTGTAGCATTTGGCGTGACAGGTTTGCTCGATATTGTAGATCACAAAAAAAATGGTTATTTGGCAGCTCCTTTTGATTCTACAGATTTGGCTAGTGGTATCAGTTGGGTACTTGGAGATAGTCAAAGGCAAAAACAGCTCGCTCAGGAAGCACGTGGAAAAGCCATTCGTGAGTTTGATTTGCAAATCATGGCTAAGCGGTATTTGGATCTTTATGAAGATATTTTGTGGGTAAGACGCAAATTATAAATTGAATTGAGCGGCGAAATTATATTGCTCAGGATATGAATATTCAGTTCCATCTGCATTGCGGTCAAGGAAGCCACAGTTAACTCTTGGATGATTGATCAAATAAATGAGAAACAAATAAGTGTTGTCGTTCTATAATACTCCCCAAAAACTGGGCGACAAGAATGGCACATTTCCTATGTTCGGGCCAAGAGGTTTTGAGCATGATTCTAAAAAGCGTCTTTGTATGACGCATAGGGGACGGCTTACATGAAAGCAGATTCGATCAGTATCTTGATTCTGGGTGGTGGGCCGACGGGTCTGGGAGCGGCATGGCGTTTGGAGGAATTGAACTGTAAGGAGTGGATGCTAGTGGAAGGTTCGAGTCATGCGGGGGGGCTGGCGGCTTCATTTGTGGACAAACACAATTTTACCTGGGACATTGGAGGCCACGTTCAATTCTCCCACTATGAGTATTTTGACAGAGTCATGGATCTACTCCTTGGTCAAGACGGTTGGCTACAGCATGACCGGGAGTCCTGGATCTGGATGCGCAACAGATTCATTCCCTATCCTTTTCAGAACAATATTCATCGGCTTCCGCCAGATGACCTTGATAGGTGCTTGGTTGGCTTAGTGGACATTACACGCGACGGTGTTACCAAACCGGCGAACTTCCATGAATGGATTCTGACCATGTTTGGTCGGGGGATTGCAGAAACCTTCATGCTTCCCTATAACTTTAAAGTCTGGGCGTATCCTCCTGAGTTGCTTAATGCTGTTTGGATTGGTGAGCGGGTGGCAGTGACAGATTTCAAACGCATTCTTAGAAATCTAGTCTACGCTAAAGATGATGTAGCCTGGGGACCTAACAATAAGTTTCGCTTCCCGGTTCGTGGTGGTACGGGCAACATTTGGCGTTCATGCGCAAAACGATTGCCTCAGGATCGTCTTCGATTTAAGACAGTAGTGACGAAAATTGATCTAGAACAATGCACTGTCACTACATCAGGAGGTGAGACCTTCAACTATGATACCCTTATTTCAACAATTCCGCTGTGTGAGTTGATACGCATGAGTGGCCAACATCAGCTCAGTGCAACTGCACAGCGAGGATTGCTTTATTCGACGTCAAATATTTTCGGAATTGGCTTGCGAGGCACACGGCCAGCTCATCTGCATTCCAAATGCTGGATATATTTTCCAGAAGATAACTGCCCATTCTATCGCGTCACGGTGTTTAGCAATTATTCGCCAAATAACGTACCAGATAGTAAGACGCATTGGTCGCTCATGGCTGAAGTATCGGAATCACCATTGAAGCAGGTGGATAACAAGAAGCTACCGGCTCAGGTCATTGATGGACTGCTGACAACAGGCATGATTGATCGACGTAGTGATATTGTATCTATCTGGAAGTATCGGGCGGCTTATGGTTATCCTATACCAGGTTTGGAACGGGATGCCGCGTTGGAGAGAATTATACCGTTCTTCGAGTCAAAAAATGTTTATTCTCGCGGTCGATTTGGCCTTTGGAAATATGAGGTGAGTAATCAGGACCATTCTTTCATGCAAGGAGTAGAGCTCATTGAAAGATTGATCAATGATCGCCCGGAGGTCACCTCGCAATATCCCTATATAGCCAATAGTAAGAAGCATCCATGGCCTTTTGAATTATGGAGTTCGTAAATGACAGTGGAAGAATTAGCCGTAGTCATGCCAGTCTACAATGAAGAGGTCGCTATCGAGCGTGTTATCGAGAAATGGACGAACGCATTAAATGAGATTGGCATAGAAAGCTTTCGAATTCATGCTTACAACGATGGCTCCAAAGACAACACTCTGCACATTTTAAGCGAGACTGCCTTAGATAACCGTTTTCTTGTGGTGCACAACAAGGAAAACTCGGGGCACGGTCCGACAATTCTTCGAGCGTATCGAGAGCATGCCCATAAGAGTTGGATTTTTCAAACTGACTCAGACGATGAAATGGGCCCCGAATATTTCAGACAGTTGTGGGACAATCGAAATAATTACGATTTTTTGATTGGCAAGAGGGATGAACGAGCTCAGTCTTTTTCTCGTAAGACGATTAGCCTCATTTCAAGAATTACTGTAAGGCTAGTTTATGGCAATGGAGTTGAAGACGTTAATTCTCCTTATCGTCTAATGAGGGTGGACAAGTTGAGAGAAATATTTGATTCTATTCCTGAAAAAACATTTGCTCCGAACGTGATTGTCTCCGGAATGGTGAACTTAATGCGATTACGAGTCTATCAGTTTCCCGTTCCGCATCAAAACAGGCGGAGTGGTGAAGTTTCGATACGGCGACTGAACTTGCTGAGAGCCGCCTGTAAGTCATTTGTGCAGACAGTTATTTATCGCCTCGTGTATGCCAAGCGACTCGACCAACAGAATGATAAGCTCTCTCATTTTTCGAGCATGTGAACGCGGCATGAGTAGACCTTACAAGCTTAGACGCAGAATCGGTGGACGATTGGTTCAACTGGGGTGACGAGTACTAATTTGGCAGGTCGGGCGAAACGCATTGCTGAACAAACTCCAACAGCATTGGGACAGCGTCCTTAGCCTGGCGTCTTGGGTGAGCAAAAAAGAGTGTCGGTTGGCTGAGAGGCATACGTTGGCCCTTCATACTAACGACATGCGTGCGTATGAGTCAGAAGATAGCCAAGGCACTGTTCTTTAGGACGCTAGTGATACGGATTGTAAAACATTGAGCGAAACTGGGCACTATTCACACGCGTCAAACCGCTTGGGCTCCGCGGGGCAGAGTTGAGTTACCTCAAGTCACTTCTTGGGCGTATTTCGTATTCGCGAGAGGTACAAAATTGACTTACAAGGCTGCACTGAACATCAGGTCACTGACTACAATCAATTCCGATAAGTGGACATATGTGTTCATTTTGATTCTATTGTCACTTTCTGCTTTTCTGTGGAGTATGAATCTCTTGGTAGAATGGGGGTCGGATTATGGCGTGTATTATGCTAACGCGCGATATTTGTCCAGTAATTATGTTCTGTATGGCGAAATGTTTACCCATAAAGGACCATTGTATTACATGTTTCTAAGGTTCCTTGGGGGGCTGTATGGATGGGGAGTAGGGCAGGCTGTGACTTCGCTGTTCCTGACCGTTTTAGTTTTTTTTATCACGACCGTGTGGGTATGTATCAAGTTTGAATTAACAAAAGAGAGGCTTCTGGCGATCGCATTACTTACTATAGCTACTTTAGTCAATCAGGGATCGAACGCAAGCATTTCCTATTTCCAGGCAACCTTCATGCTTCTTTCCTTTTATTATCTAGTTCATTCTGTAAGGACAATTAATGTATGGCACACGCATCTTTCACTGATTTGGTTGCTTTTTGCAATTCTAGTGAGAATTGACGCGTTGGCTTTCATTGCCCTTCATGTTGCCGTATACGTTTGGCATTTACATCGTCTGGCCGAGAAGACCCAAGTAATACGTCATATGCTAACAGCGGCTGCTATTATTCTTGCCTCAATTGTTGTTCCTCCGATTCTGTTCAAGTATGATTTCAGTGATTTCCTTAAACAGAATATTGAGTTTAACTCCTACTATAGATCATTGTGCTATTCTGGAGTGAAGATGATTCTATATCGACCTGAATCGGTGCAAACACTGATGACATCTGGTTCAATGTTGTTTGTGATTGCTATTGCATCAAACATAACAGTCCCAAAAAGTCGTGCGGCAAGACAGGTCGGCACACCCATTTGTTTTCAGGCATGGTTGGTAGTGGCGATATTGGGATTCTCGTTTTTGGTCTGGTTCGCTTCTGGTTCTGACAAAGATTATCATATACTTATAGTCATGCCGGGAATGTTGCTTTTTATCATCTATAACATCAATCGGCACATTAAGTCGCGTTTCTTGTACGTCACTTTGCCTTATCTTCTATATATGGTTTTTTTGGTGACTGCTTTCGGCGCGAATGTGGTGATGAATAACCTGTCTAATGGACAGTTGTGGGATCAAGAGTCTTCCAATTTGGCGGATTATCGGAAGACAATTAGGATGTTAGAAACTACAGATTCAGCCTATGTGATTGGATGCAGAGGCTGGCTTTACGTGTTCTCCGATACAAAGCCTTTGATAGCAATCAATAATTGGTGGCTCTATTGGCAAGAACCTGGATACGAAACAGAAGGTCTGATAAGAGCCCACCGAAGACTCATGAATAGTGTTGGCTGCAGATACATTGTGGACGAGGAAATCTTAGCGAAACCGACTAAATACTTGCAGGAACTTCTGGAAAAATCATATTTTTTATATTTTCCTGATGAATCAAAGTGTTACTCTGTGTGGGAAGTCGCAAGAGAAAAAACGATTGATTACGGGAACGCGGCGAATATATTCCCGGAAAAAGGATTAATGTCTGAGAGCAGCAGACCTACAAAGGCCTACGAGTAGTTTGTTGTGTACCTACCTTTAAACATACCAAGAATCCGACATGCAGTACGGGCTCTTCTGCCTCGGAGTTGCTTGCGATTGTGTTCAAGACTGGGCGGCAAAGGGACGGAGGATACTCTTGCTCTCTTAAGTAGTGATGAAGAGGTCTCGTAAGGATGTCTGTACCAATGTGCAGGTTTATGGAATGAAAGAAAACCAAATTAGTGTTGTCGTTCCGGCATGGAACAGTGCGGCAACTCTTGACTGGACATTGCTTTCTCTGCGCAGGCAACGCGATTGTGTTGTGCATATTATTGTTGCTGACAGCGGTTCTACGGACGGAACGCTTCAGATATGCAAACATTGGAATGTTCCGACTGTATATGCGGAGCCCGGCAACATGTATCGGGCCATAAATATCGCGATGAAGCAATGTCAAGGTGAGTGGCTTGCCTACTTAAACTCGGATGATTGGGTGTATCCAGATAGCCTTGCACGGCTTATATCCCAGGGCGAAACTACTGGAGTGGATGTCGTGTACGGCCATTGTGATTACACGGATGGTGCGGGGCGATTCCTCTATTCCGCTGCTGCACCCAGGCCTAATCAGTTGTTACCTCTGTTTCGTTCCGGAATATTCGGGTTTGCGCAGCAGTCAGCTATTTTTCGGAAACAGGTCTACCAGCAACAAAATGGGTTCGACGAACGTTACTCTTTGAGTGCTGACTATGATTTCTATTTTCGTGCGATTCTAGCCGGCGCTCATTTTGCTCATTTAGCCGGGCCGACCGTTGCCTGTTTTCGGTTACACGCAAATCAGCTTACCAATATGAAGGCAAAAGAGATGTGTGCAGAGATAAATACTATACGATCCAATCTGTCGGGCGGTATTAACGTATTGGATAGAGTTAAAGTTGCACAGTGGCGGTTGAAAAGTGTACCTCATTATTTGCTCCGATTACTACTTAGAACCTTGCTTAGAGGAAAGTATGGTTTCTAAAACTGAAGAGATGGACGAAAGAATTAACCGTATAACTGTTTTGGCAAATTTATCAGCGTATGACTCAGAAGGTACGAGAAAATACATTGATGGTGCGCCCCATATAAAACATGCTTCTTTAAGAAGGCTTTATGGAAAAATGCTTGTACAGGTTTATGATTTTGCCAAGCAGCATGCGGAGAATCCAACAGTATTAGATTTAGGTGCTGGTGAAGGGTCAGTGACTCTGCCCTTTCTGGAATTGGGAGCCAGGGTCACAGCAGTTGATATTTCCAGGAGCCAACTTGATGTTTTGCAGGATAGGTGTAAGCAGTTTGCAGATAGATTAGAAGTACGATGCGAAGATATTAATAATGTGTTGCTGGATACTGATCCAAAGTATAGCATTATTGTTGCAAATTCTTTCCTTCATCATATTCCAGATTATATTGGATTGATGAGACAAGCTGTTGGCACACTATCAGATCATGGCCAATTCTTTACTTTTCAAGATCCGCTGCGATATGATTCCGTGGGGAGAATAAATATGCTATTTAGCAATTTGGCATTTTTTTCATGGCGTATTTTCAAAGGTGATGTACTGGAAGGCATAAAAAGACGGTTACGTCGTAGTCGAGGAATTTATCTTTCTGATTCAGTACACGATAATGCCGAGTACCATGCAGCCAGAAATGGTGTTGACCAAAATGCGATTTGCTGTTTTTTAAAAGAACAGGGATTTGACTGTAATATTATATCTTACTTCAGCACTCCAAGCTGTGTCTTTCAGCCGATAGGAACTGCTTTAGGAGCTAAAAACACTTTTGCGGTAATCGCTCGAAGGAAAAGGCCATGAGAGCCAATATGATAACAGGCAAATTAGAGAAGGGACTGTGCTATATAGAGAAACGTATTGCCATAACAAGTTTTTGTGTACGCTCTGCAATAAATTCTGTGAACATGATAAAATTATTTAATTATTTACTTATCCTTAATGTTTTTTGGAGCGGGTTTGTTTTGTTTGCCTCGCCGTTCGAATTTTATGTTGGTTATATTTTCATCATGGCTTTCTTGACTATGTATGTTTTTCATTATCACAACATTGGTATTAATTCGAAATTCCTGATCACATTAATAGCCATAACGTTTTTTTCTCTTGTAAATGTATATCTTGAAAACACTACTCTTGTACTCATGGGAAAGCAGGCATTAGGCATTTTAGTGACAGGGGTGGCATATTATCTATTGATTAAAATTAATAAGTATGAAATTGATAAGTTATTTAGAATTTACTTGCGAATTGCTTTCGTAGTGGCATCTATCGGAATCTTTCAAGAATTCAGTTTTTTGGTGGGGTTTGAAAATGGATATGATTATAGCACCATAATACCGAAATGGGGCTTCACGGCAACAACCATGGGAGCGCTGAGAGTGAATTCAATTTTACCAGAGCCTTCTCATTTTGCGATCTCAATGGCTCCGGCTTTTTTTGTTTCATTGTTAAGCGTTTTAAGGAACAGTTCCCTTTACTTAAGCAAGAAAGCAAGTTTGCTGGTGATTATAAGTTATGTTTTGACATTTTCAGCAGTTGCATATATTGCAATCATAATAAGTTTTCTATTGATATATTCTAATGCGAAAAAAATTAGACATTTATTATTCGCGGCCATTATACTATTCAGCTCAATTTTCTTAAGCTATAGGTATATCCCGGAAATACGTATTAGGGTTGATGACACTCTTGGGGTTGCTACCGGGTCAATAGATATAGCAACTGCAAATATGAGCACTTTTACACTGGTTAGCAATGCTTTCGTTGCCTATGATAGTTTTAAAAATAGTCCTTTATTTGGTCGTGGCTTAGGCAGCCATCCTATCTCTTATGACAAATTCGCGTCAAGTGGTTCTAGTGATGTCATTTTCCTAGAGGGCGCTTTACAACTAAATAAAGACGATGCTAATTCTCTATTTCTGCGTTTGACTTCTGAAACAGGATTGTTCGGTATTATAGTAGCTCTTTATTTTCTATTTAAATTCCGCCTTAAAAACAGTGATAACGAAAATCTACAAATAATAAGCAACGCAATATTTACTATATTTACAATAAGTCTATTGAGACAAGGTCATTATTTTTATAATGGTTTCTTTTTCTTTGTATGGTTGTATTATTTTGCCTATAGAATTTATAATGGTCCTCAGTATGCTCGCCGGCTTAACAAATTATACTTGCGAGACAGGAGAAGAACATTTACTGTTCGGCCAAAACACTGCGGATGAGAGCCCGTAAGTGGGTGTGCCTGTAGAGTGAAATGAAATCCTGAAGAGCCCTTAAAAAGTTTGCCCTTGGAGTGAAAGTAAATGTTTATAAAAAAGCGCAACATGGGAAACTGGATTCCTGTCAATAAAGAAAGTTCGTAGCTTAGCAGATTATGTTATTTCACAACTACCAGGGTTTTGGAGAAACTTTAGAACACCTCAGTTGTATTGGCAACAAAATACAAATAGGACATTATCATTAGCGGAAATCCTTGAATAGCCTCCTAAAGGCTATTAAATGACTTCTAACTAAAATACACAATTTTCAGGTTAAATGGCCTGATAACATGAAAACCATTGTAATATCCGCAGTCAACATATACGCTGGCGGTCCGCTTACTATTGTGCGGAATTTCCTGGGCACCTTGGTTGTTAGCAAGGCCTTTATGGCCGGAGAGTTGAGAATCATTCTGTTCTGCCACTCAGCGGATCTGTACAAGGATTTGGCATCAAAAAACATTCTTCTCATGGCAAAACCTCTTTCTCGAAAAAATTGGCTATTCAGGTTGTTTTATGAGTACATTTGGTTTTGGCTATGGTCAGTGAATCACAACGTGGATTACTGGATTTCGTTACATGATGTGACGCCAAATGTGAGGGCCAAACACAGAATCGTGTATTGTCACAATCCGTCTCCATTTTATAGCGGTGCGTCATCGTGGCATTATGCGCCAGGCTTTGAGATGTTTCGCCGATTCTACAAGTTTCTTTACCGCATTAACTTGAGCAAAAATGAGCATATCGTTGTGCAGCAACAATGGATTAGAAATGCATTTGTAAGCCGATTCAGGTGTGATCCATTGAAGGTAATTGTGGCCAGGCCGGACGTGCTTCTAATACACGAGCCGGAAGCGCAGCCCCAAAAGCCAACATCGTCTGTCACCAGCATAATCTTTCCAGTCTTCCCAAGGGTATTTAAGAACTATGAAGTGTTGCTCGATGCAATGCGAAAGCTCGCTGATATACCGGTCAGATTGATATTGACCTTGTCGGGCAAAGAAAATACTTACGCGGAAAAAATGGTGGAGAAAGCCGCTGATCTTAAAAATGTGGATTTCGTCGGTTTTCTATCGCGCGAAGAACTGTTTAAGTATTATTCGGATGTTGATGCAATGGTGTTTCCCTCGAAGTTGGAAACATGGGGATTGCCTCTCTCCGAGTTTCGATCTTTCGGCAAGCCGATATTTGCCGCCAATTTGCCATACGCTAAGGAGACATTGTCCGGGTATGACCAGATTTGCTATTTTGATCCCGATGACTCTCAGGAATTGTGCCAACTGTTGAGGCAATTCGTTGTGGATCGCGAATTCAAGCCAATGCGATTTGACACAAACTATGAACCTCCATTTACACAAGGCTGGGATGAGTTGGTTCAGACCATCGGCCTGACTTGATGAGGGGGCATGCTTCTTAGAGACCATTGCTGCTGTCAACGGCAATAATGGGAGATGAAAATGTTGATGGGATTATTAAAAAAAGATCTTGAGCGGTTCTATTATTTTGAGGGGCAGCCGGATCGTAAAGCGAGTTCCGTCGCAGTGTGGCGCCGAGCCTTGAACCTCCGTTTTCTGCCGGTGGTCTTATGCCGCTTGTCGCATGCGTTTTATTGTCGAAAACATACTGTCTTGGCACGCATTGTATCACTGATAAATCTTCACTATTTTAGTGTGGAGATTGCCATGCGGTGCGAAATCGGTCCCGGCCTTTATTTTCCGCATACGGTGGGTACGGTGATCGGCGCCCTAAAGATCGGACGCAATGCGGTGATCTATCATGGGGTGACCTTGGGCGCCAAGGATATCGATTGTGCCTATTCCCCCGAGAAGCGGCCGGTTGTTGGCGACAACGTGGTGATTGGCTCGGGAGCCAAGGTGTTGGGGGGAATTATCCTCGGGGACAACGTGATTGTCGGCGCTAATGCCGTGGTCACACATTCGGTTCCCGGAAATACTGCGGTCGGCGGGATACCGGCACGGATTTTACGATCGGATAAGAATGAAACAAAGCCAGCCGATTTTTGGAGTATGCTATAGCCCAAACAAATGTTTAGCTTTAAACACGTATTGATCACTGGTGGGGCCGGATTTATCGGGCGGCACCTTACAGCGCTGTTGCAGCACCAAGGGTGCAAGGTTCGATGGCTGGATTGCCTAGATCCCCAGATCCACGGAGAAACCGCGGTGCGCAATCCACACTATTGCCAGGATGCGGACGAGATGATTCTCGGCGACGTGAGGCGGCGGGAAGATTGGCAGAAAGCGTTGCGGGACGTTGAGGCCGTGGTACATCTGGCAGCACAAACCGGCACGGGCCAATCTATGTACCGGGTGGCCTATTACACCGACGTGAACGTCAGCGGCACTGCTTTGCTCTGGGATATCCTGGCCGAGGGTTCATCGGCCGTACAAAAAGTCATTGTCGCGTCTTCCCGCGCGATTTATGGCGAAGGGTTGTATCAATGCCAAGGGGTCTGCGGCTTGGTTATGGCGCAGTCGCGCACGAAAGCAGAACTTCAGGTGGGTCGTTGGGAACCTGCCTGTCCGATGTGTGGCGGACCAGCCCGACCGATGGCAACCCCGGAAACAGCAACACCAGCTCCCATCTCCCTGTATGCCTGTACGAAATTGGCCCAGGAGCAAATGTCGCTTACAATGGGCAAGGCACAGGGAATTCCGGTTGCTGCTTTGCGTTTCCAGAATGTATACGGGCCCGGCCAGTCGCTGCTCAATCCCTATACGGGAATTCTCTCCATTTTTTCCAATCAATTGCGTCAGAATTTGCCGGTGAATATTTATGAAGACGGTACTGAAAGCCGGGATTTTGTCTTCGTGGAAGACGTTGTGCGGGCCTGCATGCGGGCCATGGAACTCAAGGATCTCAATGTCGTGGTCAATGTTGGCAGTGGCCGGCCGACAGCCGTTTTGGAACTGGCCCGCCTGTTGAAACAGCATTGGCGCAGCGAGTCGCCGGTGACCGTAACCGGTGACTTCCGGGTCGGGGATATCCGTCATAATTGGGCGGATTTGACCCGGCTTTACCATCTGTGGCCGGATTGGAATATAACGCATTTGGATGCAGGGCTTGCGCAGTTCGTAGCATGGGTCAGGGAACAGGCAGTCTTTGAGGATAAAACGCGCGGCGCGGTGCAGGAATTAAAGTCCAGGCATTTGGCCATGAGGAAAAATGGCCCGCTGACATTACCTACATTAGTATCCTGTAAGGCTGGCTGCACTTAGCCGTTATCCTCGATTGTTTTTCACGCCGAGTTGTCGGTTGGGCTATAAGTCGCTACATTGATGTAATAAGAGAAGATTGAAATTTTCGTCGGTTTTCAATTACGTTGCAATGTTTTATAATCCCAAGTGACATCATAGCTCACCTGGTAATATCAGTCCGATTGAAGATGAAAGAAGTTACAAAGTTGGGAAATTAATTGTTGGTGGTAAGGTAGCCTAACGATAGCAAGTCCAGCGTCCATTTTTTGTTGGGCAGGTCAATATGGAAAACAAGAAAAATAAATGATGCATAGACAGTATAAAAATGGCTCTACACGTGGATATTTCCATGGAGAGAATTTACGTTGGTTATTATCCGAGAAGAATAGAGGCCGAATCGGCGACAGAAACCAGGAAGGAACATATGGATCAGTGCGACTTGTCCGTCATTATTGCCAGTTACAACACGAAGCAGTTGCTACAGGAGTGCCTGCAATCCATTTACCGGAACACCCAAGGAATCGCGTTCGAAGTTATTGTGGTGGATGATGGGTCGAAAGATGGAAGCCCAGAGATGGTGCGCCAGCTCTTCCCGGCGGTGCGACTGATATGCAACGAGCGCAATCTGAAATACGTTGGCACCAATAACGTGGGGCTGCGCGCCGCTGCCGGGCGATACGGCCTGCTGTTGAATAGCGATGTGGAGGTTAATCCCGGGGCCTTTGCCACGCTGGTGCGGTTTATGGACAAACACCCGGATGCGGCCGCGGCCGGACCGAAGCTCCTCAACCCAGACGGCTCCATTCAGCACTGTATTCGCAGTTTCGCGGGGGTGTTCCCGATGATTTGCCAAACGCTCAATCTGCACAAACTCTGGCCGAACAACCCGATCACGAACCGGTATTATCGTTGCAATTTTAACTATGATAGCGTCCAGGTGGTTCCCCATATTGGTACGACGGCGTTTATTATCCGCCGTCAGACGTGGGAAGTGTTCGGTTTGCTGGATGAACGGTTTGAACAGTTCTTCGGCGATTTTTCCTATTGTCACATGCTGGGCCAGCATAACCAGAAGATATATTATGTACCGGAAGCAGTAGTTGTGCATTATGGTAGTCAGTCCATCAACCAAAGCGGGATCAAGCAGATCCACGCCCAGCACAAGGCGCTATGGAAATTTTATGATATTTATTATGCCTCGCGTCATTCGCTTCCGGTACGCTTGGTGATCCGGATCGGCATCCGTGTCCGGGAATCTTTCAAGGTGCTGGAATTCCGGCTTTCCAAGGATAAACGGGTGATCACCGGGCCGGGTGCACCGCCCCTGTCCGCCCTCAATCAGAAATCGGCGTGATAAGGGATTCCAAGCGGCCTGCTTTACTGAAGACCCCATCGCGCAGGTAGAAGCGGATTTGACGAACGCTATTTTCTCTATTCTAAGGTCACAGATTTATGCCAGCGACTATGAAATATCTGAAATTTGTGAGTGGTTCGAGAAGAATGGTGGGTATTGTGATTGTGAGGTACATCTAAATATTGTTTTGAAAGATAAAGAATATCTGAGGATGTAGGGGTAGTTGGATTTCAGTCAAGCATCTGTAATATCAAGTAGTTTGTAGTTCAATTCACAACACTTAAATCACAAAACAACTCAACTTTTGCAACTCACAGTACACTCACAGCCCACTCAGAACCAGAATCTTCCAGACGCTCACCTGCCGCAGAGAGCCAAATTTGAGGAAGAATCAGGATAAAAACAAGGATAAAAACAAACGATAAACTTCTATAAACTATGCAAAACAATAGCTTGTAATAAGAGCAGGAAAATGGGCGGTACTGGACTTGAACCAGCGACCTCCTGCGTGTCGAGCAGGCGCTCTAGCCAACTGAGCTAACCGCCCTATGAACCAATTAGCTATACTATGATTAAAGAAACACGAAGAGTCAAGAAATTTTTTGTTTATGGTGGTTTGGCCGACTTGCTCACCTATTTGATTCCCTATAAAAGACAGACCAACGACTGAACCACATGTGCTACTTAGGTGGTTTTCCGCCGGCCTGTCGCAGGCATTAGCGGCTTCTATTTCGTCGGCGTAGTGAGCGAGAGAGTTACGCCGGGTGTTAATCGTCATACGCAGCAGCATTTTTGCCTCTGAAATTGGGTTTGTTTGGGTTTGTTTTTTCGGGACCCGAAAACGCGGTTTTTTTCATAATCCTTTTTGGCAAAGAGGTTTGCATTGGTTTTTGCCGTTTCGAAATTTGGCTTTGTTTTTTCGGGGCCCGAATGGGCGATTTATTTTCATAATCCTTTGTTAATACTTCGTTTACGTTCATTTGAGCATTTAGCAAATTGGGTTCGTTTGGGTTCGTTTGGCTTTGTTTTTTCCCATGTTCACCAAGTGTCCTTTTTTCATAATCCCTTGTTATGTAATTGTTTACGTTCATTTGACTTTTTCGGAATTTGGCTTTGTTTTGCATAAAAAGTCTGATTTGTAGAGACTCCTCTACAGTTGTAGAGGAGAATTTAAAGTTTAAAGTGGAAAATGTAAAACTGTGGAGGCCCTTCGGGCGGACTTTTATTTGTAGCTGGCGAAATAAGTGTTTTTTAGTCATTAATACACCCAAATGTTTGAAAAATTGGCTTTTTTTAACAAAATAATGCTTTTTTGCTGTTTAAAATGGCTCCCTGCCTACAGCATGCAGGGATACGTTGCTGGCCCTAAGACCTTGCCACTCGGTGGCTTACGACATGCAAACTGAAATGTCATCTTCGCCTGCTGGCGGTTTGCGTTTGCCTTCTGGCAAACATGCAGGTATT
>SDBU01000177.1_pt1 | contig 91815 bp, 78 predicted proteins | sample 2277071 | NCBI WGS metagenome assembly SDBU01 (sample SAMN10397929, study PRJNA504765) | marine sediment metagenome | isolation source: marine sediment core GS08_GC12, 126 cmbsf | place: Arctic Ocean: Gakkel Ridge, Loki's castle | collected 2008
TCACAGTGGATTCAGAGCCCGGAGCGCGAGCGACGGGTACGCCGAACCACCCCGCGCTGGCGCTTGGGGCTCGGAAACAACCTGCGGACCGCGAGACTTCGCCTCGAAACACGCCAAACACGTACTTCGCCGCAGGCGAAGGGCGGGGGAAGGACAAGATAGCCAAACCGTCACCGAACGTATCCGTCCCCCACCCTTGCTTCGCAAGGATGGGGCACCCGCGCGATTACCTTCATGTGCAATGCCTTTTCCTTAGCTGCTGGGTGCTCACAAGTTACCTGATGCTATCGCTGGGCAGCTACAAGAATCCGCGTTTCTTCGTCGTGGGTCTGTTTCCGTTTGCGGTGTGGGCGGCATTGGGGGCGAGCCGTTTGATGGACGTTCTACCGGGCAAACGCGTGCGGTTGGCCGCGTGCGCCCTGGTCGGCGCGGTGCTCGGCACGGTTGCCCTGTCGAGGCCGGTGGAGCACCGCCCGGATTACGGAAACGTCGTCCTGGCCAGTCGCGACAGGATCGAATCGCGCCCGGTGCTGTTTAGCGGTGTGCGCGACGGGGACTTCGTGCTCGCCCTTCGACAGCACATCCCGTGGCGAAGGGCTCTGGTAATTCGGGCAAGCAAGCTTCTTTACACCTGCTCCGCCTACCCCGACCGCGACTTCGTTTCCCACGTCGGTTCACCCGAGGAATTGGCCGAGTTGATGGAGCGGTTCGCTTTTGAATACGTGTTCGTGGAACGGGAGAACAAACTTGGTGTGGCACAGGATGCACTGCTGCGCGACTACCTTGCCCGGGCGGGGATGTACCGACGCATCGCGTCGCATTCGCTGAGGTCCGATCCGATCCCCAGCTACCGCGATGTGACCATTGACGTGTACGAAGCCCTGGAGCCCCGCCCGAGAACGGTCAAGTACTTCGACATTCCTCTCCCGAGGGTTGGACGGATGATCCGTGTCGATCTGGAGGACTGGGCGGATTCGTGATCGTGGGTGCGAGAAGGGATTCTCGCACGAACGGCAGATACTAACCGCAGAGAACGCAGAGAGCGCGGAGAAAACAGTAATCAGCTATCAGTTATCAGTGCATGTCCCTACTGACAACTGACAACTGACAGCTTCTTTTCACTCTTATCTCCGCGCTCTCTGCGGCCTCTGCGGTAGATACCTCCCTGGCAGGTTATTGGAAACTGGCGGGTCTCCAAGGGCGTGAACGGTTGCAACCGAAGGGATTCCCGCGTGAGCGAGTCTGCTTTTGTGCAAGTTGCCCGAATTCGTACTCAACCGGCTCTCCCGATAACTCGATCAACCCGATACGTCCGCGGGTACGAGCGTTCCTTCTCGCCCAGTCGACGAGCGGCATGCGCCGGCGACGCCCAGCGGCGCGTAAGCAACGGTTAAACGGCAAGGGTCTGCAACATGCGCGCAGACATTTTTCTGGTATCCCCCTCCTACGGTCGAGCCTACGGGGGTGATCGACGACGGGTCAAGCATGGGCTCCCGCCGCTGGGGCTGGCCTGCATCAACGGGATGATCAAAGCCCGAGGGTACCGAACACGCTTCGTTGATCTGGCCTTCTCCGATTGGACCGAAGCGGACTTTGTGGAGCACGTCAAGCGGGACCGCCCGCGATTCGTCGGCATTACCTCGGTGACGACGCAGATCATGGCCGCGGTACGCATCGCCCAGGCGATCAAGAAGGCCGCTGGGGAGGTGCTGACCGTACTGGGCGGGCCCCATCCTTCAGCCCTGCCCGAGCTGACTGCCTCCTACCCCGGGGTGGACCTGGTGGTTTCGGGCGAGGGGGAATGGCCTCTGCTGCAGTTGCTGCAGGGTGAGCGTTACGAGCGGATACCGGGGCTGACCTGGACCGATAACACCACCCCACGCAGCAACCCGCGGGGACCGCTGATAACCAACCTGGATGCCATGCCTCTGCCGGATTTCGCAGGGCTCGCAATCGAGCGTTACGGGCACATTCTCAACGGGGCAGCCATGCCGGTGATGGCCGGGCGGGGATGCCCGTACCGATGCGTGTTCTGCTCGTCCGAGGCGGTGGCCCGGCGTAATGCCCGCTTCCTCTCACCTCAGCGGTTCGTGGATCACATCGAGGATCTCGTCCATCGATACGGCGTGCGGGATTTCGATTTCAGCGACGAGACCTTCGTACTCAAAGCCGACCGGGTTGAGGGCATCTGCGACGAGATCATGCGGCGCCGACTTCAAATCAACTGGGTCTGCCAGACGCGGGTCAACGGGATCGATTCGAGCATCGTGCGGATGATGAAGCGGGCCGGCTGCAGCATCATGCAGTTGGGGATCGAATCGGGCGACCAGCAGATTCTCAACATGATCGGCAAGAAGATCGAGAAGGCCAAGGTCCGGCAGGCGTGCAGAACCATCAAACAGGAAGGGATTCGTTTGAACGGTTTCTTCATTCTCGGCCTGCCGCACGATACGCCTGAAACGATCCGCCGCACGATCGACTTCGCAAACGAGTTGCCGCTGGACTTCGCCCAGTTTGCGATGTATGTCCCCTTGCCCGGCAGCGCCGGTTGGGAACTCGCCCTTGACGGTCAGGTACTCAAACTCTACGCCAACGACTGGGATGACTTCAGCCGGTATACCTACCCCATCGTAGAGAGCGAAGCGCTAAGCCGGGAACGGCTCAAGACGCTGCACGCCGCCGCCCTACGTGCGTTTTACTTCCGCCCGAGGATGCTGGCCAAGTGTCTGCTGGAGGTCAATTCCAGAAAGAGGCTCAAAAACCTGCTCGACAGAGTGACGGCTTTTGCGCAAATCACCAAGGCCAAGCGCTGCCCTGGGGAGGCCACGCCCATGTCGCTCGTAACCCGCGATCAGGTCGGGGGGCTGATCGGGGCACTGGGCCGGACGGATCATGAAGACAAACTGCCTCAGCTCAAAGAAAGCGGCCCAACGCGGCAGCAGGATCAGGAGCAAATCCCCAAGGAGCTGGCCCTGCCGGTGTTGGCGTCCTGAGCGCACATCAGTTGTCCACCGCTGGTGCGTGAGTCCCGTCTCGCACCCACCGTCGCGGTTTGGGTTGCACGCTCCCTTACGGTTGCGGTTCGGGTTGGCGGGGCGGGATTGCGTACGGTGAGTCACTCCGCGTTGACGCAGTTGGGCAGTGGATCGCCTTTTACCTTGGCTTCGATGATGCGTACGACCTCTTCGGCGACCGCTAGCTGAGCCTGCTCGGTGGACGCCCCGATGTGATGGGTACCATAAACCCGCGGGACGTTGACGACCGAAGCGCTGAATTGTTTGTCGGAGGCCTTGGGTTCCGTTTCGTATACATCGAGGCCCGCCCCGGCGATCTGCCCCGACTCGATCGCCGTTGCCAGGGCGGCTTCGTCGATCACCCCGCCCCGGCTGCAGTTGATCACGAAGGCGGTCGGCTTCATCATCGTAAGCTCGGAAGTGCCCATCAGATGTTTCGTCGCCTCGCCCCCGGGCACGTGCAGGGTGATGAAGTCGGACTCTTTGAGGAGCTGCTCGAAGGGGACCTTGTGGATACCAAGTTCGGCTTCGACGTCTTTTTGACAGATTACGTCGGTGTAGATCGTTCTCATCTCGAAGGCCGCCGCCCGCCTGGCGATCTCATACCCGATGCGTCCCAAGCCGACGATGCCCAGGGTCCTACCCTTAAGCCCCCTGGCTTTGCTGTACTCTTTTTTCGCCCAGACGCCCTTTCGCAGGTCGAGCGTGTTGTCCACGATCCGGCGGTCCAGGGCGATCATCAGCCCGATGGCAAGTTCAGCCACCGCAACGGAGTTCTTGCCCGGGCAGTTGCAGACGCGGATGTTGCGCTGTTTAGCGCCGGCTACGTCGATGGTGTCGTAGCCCGCGCCGGCCCGGACGATCAACTGCAGGTCAGTGGCGGCGTCGAGCACCTCAGCCGGCACCTTCGTCGAGCGGACTACGAGTACCTCGCACTTGCTGGTGCCCACGGCGTCGCACAGCGTGCGGTCCGCCAAGTCGGCGTCGAGCGTAACCGTACACCCAAGGGCCTGAAGCTTCTCGACACCAGCTTGCTCGAACTTGTCCGCTATCATCACGTTCATCGTGTGTTCTCCCGTCGGACGCTCCGCGTCGACGATCGGCCATTAGACTCGCATGGACTCCATAATCCGTAATCGACAATCTGCAATCGACAATCTACAATCCCAACCGCCTGGTGCCAAGAAACCTGAGCGGGAACGGGGGGCACTGCCCGGGTAGGGTGGGCTCTGCCCACCAGCCCGGTTCGCAACTGTGGGAATGTTGGGCACCGCCCACCAACCTGGTCCGCACCGGTAGGAGTGGTGGGCGATGCCCACCCTACGCGATCTGATGATCTACCTCGATTACAACGCCTCGACGCCGGTGGACCCTGCGGTTCGGGAGGCGATGCTGCCCTACCTCGAGCGGTTCTACGGAAACCCCTCGAGCAGCCACGCTGCCGGCAGGACGGTCAAGCGGGCTGTCGAGAAGGCCCGGGGTCAGGTCGCCGCCCTGCTCGGGGCCGACACCGACGAGATCGTGTTCACCTCCGGCGGGACCGAGGCCAATAACCACGTCATCAAGGGCGTCGCCTGCTCCCTGAAGGACCGGGGAAACCATATCGTCATCTCGGCGATCGAGCACCCCGCGGTTACGAATCCGTGTCGATTCCTGGAGCGAAGCGGCCTCGAAGTGACCTGCGTCGGAGTGGATGAACATGGCCTGGTCGATCCACGCCGAATCGCCGAGGAGATTCGGCCCCGCACGATCCTCGTCTCAATCATGCACGCCAACAACGAGATGGGCACGATTCAGCCCATCGCCGAGATCGCCAAGATCACCCGCGAGGGCGGGGTGCTATTTCATACCGACGCCGCCCAGTCCTGCGGCAAGATCGCCACCCGCGTAAGCGAACTCGGCGTCGACTTTCTGTCCGTCGCGGGCCACAAGGTCTACGGCCCGCAGGGGATCGGAGCGTTGTATATCCGCCGCGGCGTGGATATCGAGCCGCTACACCACGGGGCAGGGCACGAAAGGGGACGGCGCGGCGGCACCGAGGCGGTACCCGCCCTGGTGGGGCTCGGGGTTGCCGCGGAACTTGCCCAGGCGTCGCTGGGGGACGGGCGAATCGTGGCGTTGCGTGACCGCCTGCACGATGGGCTCCGCACCGCGTTGGGCGATCGGGTGGTGTTGATCGGTCATCCGGACAAACGGCTGCCCAACACCCTGGCCATCGGGTTTAGCGGGCTGATCGGGGGCGATGTGCTCGCTCGTTGCCCCCAGATCTGCGCCAGCACCGGGGCAGCCTGTCACCGCGGGAAGGCGGACCGATCCGCGGTGCTCGCTGCGATGGACGTTCCCCAAGAGATCGCTCTGGGTGCGGTCCGCTTCAGCGTCGGGCGATTCAACACCGAAGCGGAAATCGACGCAGCCACGGAGATGATCACCAGGGCGGTCCGCGGCGACGCCGCGTGACCCGCAGCGCGTACGACGACCTTCGAGTTACAAGTTACGAATTACGAATTACGAACTACGGGCGGGTGGCATGTCCGGCCCGCAGGCGGACATGCTCGCTCAGAACCGGACATGCCACCCGACGCCAGCTTTCCACGGCCGCCACGGGGGGCGGCCGCTACACAAGAACGTCAACCGCTCTTAAGGTAAGGGCATAACAAAACGCCGACACACCACGTGCTGCGGTGGGCCGGCGTCATCTCTTCTCGACGTTTCGACGTTTCTGCGTTTCTGCGTCTACTCTGCCACTACGCGGTGGCCGATGTAGGTCCATTCCTCGTCCTGGTTGCCTTCCGGGATTGACAGGAGGGTGACCCTCGACGTAAAGGCGAACTCGCCGCGTATGATGTTGGAATCATCGGGGTCGAACTGCCCCCATGCCGAGGCGGTCGCGGTAGCCGCCTCGAGGCCGGCCGCATAGGCTTTCACTCTGCCCTCGAAACCAAAGCCGGTTGCATCAGAGGTCGGGGCGCCGTAGGTGGCCCCCACGTATTGCAGCCCTTGCTGGGTGGTGTTGTGCCGAATGCCGTCGAATTTAATCGTGGACCCGAAAATCTCGCTGGCGATCGTGCTGTTCTCAAAACGGGAGAGGCCACCCTTCTCATCGAAGACAACGGTGACGAAGACGGTCCCCTGTCCGTTGCTGGCTGTTCGGAAGAAATCCCACGTTGAGTTCTTCAGTGAAGGAACTCCGTCTCCCTTGCCCACCTCCGCGGTGCTGCCATCCCCAAATTCCACGGTGACGGACGAGGGGAGATCATTCCCCCCTCCCAAGCCGCAGCCGGTGAGCGCGAGGAAGGCAAACGCCGGTACAAACGGCACGGTAACATAACGACATACTCGCTGAGTCATGACCTAAAGCTCCTCCGTCCAAAAAAATGGGACACCGCCGACTCTTCGGCTTTTCGACGCTTTGATGTCGGGACTTTCCTAGCATACGATCCGATCGCTCCTTGGACCAACCCTGTTTCTGATGCCAACGGCGCACCGGGCTGGAGATTATGGGACTAGGGCGGCGTAATCGACCTCCCGTGGGTAGGTAATCACCTACGCGGCCCGAGCCCGCAACCCGCTCGCACAAGATCTGAGCTTGCTCCCAACGGGACGGCGAAGGCTTCCCGGCGGGGAATGCGCGAGGAATCGGGGCGCCGTGTCCCTTTGGACCGCCTCCGTCCGCGGAATCTTCTCGGGGCGAAGCCGGTCAAGCAGGGCGGGCACCGCCCACCATCTTGGCTCGCGACAGTACAAACGGTGGGCGATGCCCACCCTGCGCAGCTCGCGGAAGGTCTTCCACATCCTGATCAGGCCGGGGCCCCCGCCCGTGGAGTACGGTATGACGCCGGGAGGTGTCCAGTCGAACTGCTCGCCGAGTTCGAGGCCGCCAACAACTCACACCCCGCCCCGGGAAACAGTTTTTCTCAGATTCTCGGGCAATGCCGGATTAGCTTGACATGGCCGGTACACTGGCCACATAATTCCTACTTTCCGTCGGCCAGACGGATTCCTGGCCCGGACGCGGAATTGTTAGGATCACGAGGAACGACGCACATGACACTCCGAGCTGCCTGCGCCAGCGTAGCCTACTACCTGCCCGGACGCCCTGTCACTGGCGAGGACGTCAACAGGAGGATCTACGAGACCACGGGATACGCGCTGAGCAACGGCCTGATCGAGCGGCTGACCGGCGTCCGATCCCGATACTACCGGGCGAAAGACGAGCAGTCCTCGGATCTCGCGGCCAAAGCCGCCAAGCAGGCGATCGAGCGGGCCGGAGTATCCATGGATGAGGTCGATCTTCTTATTTTCGCGGCCTGCACCCAGGACGTCGGCGAGCCCGCCACCGCCAACATTCTCCAGGAGAAGCTGGGCTGCTCTAAGGCGCAGGTTGTAGACGTCAAGAATGCGTGCAACAGCTTTCTGAACGGTCTGGATCTGGCGGATTCGCACATCCGGACCGGCAAGTCCCGCTGTGCGGTCGTGGCCGTCGGTGAGACACTCTCGTGTTTCATCGACTGGGCCATCCGATCTGTGGAAGACTTGAAGTCTCGGGTAGGTAGCCTGACGCTGGGCGACGCCGGCGGCGCCGTTGTGCTCAGGGGTGTACCGGAGGAAGAGAATCGCGGAATCCTGGCTACCCGATTTCGCTCTTATGGCGAGAAGTGGCGGCTGGCGACAGTGCTGGCCGGCGGGAGCATGCACCGCAACGAGGAGGAGCATTCCTACTTCCGTTGCGAACCCCAAGGTCTGCGCGAAGCGGCCTACGAGCACATACCCGGCATTGTGGCCGAAGTGTTCGCTTCCGTCGGATGGACACCTGCCGACGTGGAAGTCGCCTGCGGACACCAGGTTACCGAGGAGATGGTCTACGGCGTTCAGGAGCGCTGCGGCGTTCCCCGGGGACGGGAGATCGTCACCGTGACGGACTGTGGGAATACCGCGGCGGCGAGCATTCCGCTTTGCATCGGTCGAGCCTATGAGGAAGGGAAGCTCAAGCCGGGAACCAAGATTCTGCTGGTCGGTGGAGCCGCAGGCTTCAGCGTCGGGGTCATACCGCTCATCTGGTAAGTAATGCCGATTCTTGTTACTGGCGGGACGGGATTTCTGGGGGTCAACCTCGTCCGCCTGCTGGTCAGTCGCGGGCAGCGGGTTCGCCTGCTCGTTCGAGCCAACTCGAGCCGCTTGGGCCTCGATTCTCCCCTGATTGAGTTCGTACGTGGCGACGTCACCGACATCGACTCGATCCGCCGTGCGATGGACGGCTGCGACCGGGTGTTTCATCTCGCCGCATGGGTTCAGATCTCGCCGTGGGGCTGGAAGGTCGCCCGCCGAACCAATGTCGAGGGCACGCGCAACATCTGCTCCGTTGCCTTGGAGACCGGCGTTACGCGTCTGGTGCACACCAGTTCGATAGCCACGATCGCCGCGGGAACGCTCGGACGCCCCGCCGACGAGGGCACGAAGTGGAACATCGACGCGGGCCACGTTCCCTACTACAGAACAAAACTCGAAGCCGAACAGGTTGTCTTGGAACACGTTGACCGGGGGCTAAGCGCGGTCATCGTCAACCCGACCTATCTGGTCGGGCCCTGGGACGTCAAGCCCGGCGCCGGTCGCGTGCTGATCTCCACCGCGACGCGCCGCCTTCGCTTCTATCCCCGCGCCGGCGGCATAAACTACGCTGACGTGCGCTCGGCCGCCGTGGGCCATCTACAGGCGATGGAGCTGGGCAAACCCGGCGAACGGTACATCCTCGGGGGCAAAAACCTCTCCTTCAGAGAATACCTGCGCCGTGTAGCCGCTGCTGCCGGCGTTCCGCCGCCGCGGCTCGCCCTGCCCTACGTCGTCATGTATCCGTTCGCCGCCGCGGGGAGCGTTCTAGGGCGCATCTTTCCCAATCTCTTCCGTGACGTGAACCTCTCCATTTTGCACAGTGCGTCTTTGGAGCACTACGTCAGCTCGGACAAGGCCCACCGGGAGCTGGGCTTCGAGGTGACCCCCATCGACCCGGCCATCGAGGACGCGGTTCAATGGTTCATCGAGCACGGGTATCTGCAAGGGTATAAGAATAATTCTAGCGCAGACTGGCAGAGGGGCCAAACGTGTCAAAGCCCACCAGACCGGCCAATCGTGTCAAGAAACTCTTCTTGACACTTTTTCCGAGTCAATCCAGTTCGGCGAGCATTCCGCCTATGGGAACGACGATGAAGAGCAGCAGATAGAGCCCCAAAGCCGCATAGCGAGACTTCCCGAACACCCGTCCAGACGAATCGAGGATGACCAGCCGCGACCACATCACCGCGGGGACAAAGAACGACTCACCGAACAGAAAGCACCACAACCACCAGCGGAGCGTTTCGGTTCCGCGTGGCGAAAAAAGGATGAACAGGGGCATCAGGCTGGCCCCAACTAGAATCATCAGGTACACGTAGAGGTAAACGGAGCCGAGGTACCGGGCAAAGGTCACCGTCGCCTCACGCGTCGGTCGGTTGGCAGCCACGGCAGGGATCCAGAGCATGCGCACGTACACCCATCCCAAGAGCGACGGAGCAACCACCCAAAGAGCGAGGGTCAGCGATTGCCCCGGGATGTAATACCAGCTCGCATCGCCCGAACGGTACAGATCATCTTCGCCCGCACCCGCGGGGACGCCCGTCGACCTGCCCAGCAGCGGGAAACACAAATCGTGGCCGTCCACCGTCGCGTGAAAGCCGATCCCCGAGAATCCCGCCACCAGGATGACCGCCATCAGGGCTACGCCCGCAACCGCTTGGCGCTCTCGCCGGATCGAACCAAGGCTGTCCGAAGGCTCGCTCAGCTCCGTCCACACACCGGGCGGGATCGCCCGCCACACCTTGACCACGTTGCGTCGAACGGCCAGCGGCGTGCGGACGAAGTACCGGACCGCCGCCCGTCCGCCCGCGCCGCGTGATGAACCGGTCGCCGGGGCGCACTCGGAAGGCAAGGATGATTCTTGCCCTCCGATCGCGCCGCCGTCGCCCATGGAACTCATGTTTCACCTCGCAAAGCCGCCCAGCGCACCGGCGTCTCCAAGAGGGTGTATGATAAGGGAGCCGAGCCGCGTACAGAGCCAGGACGGGGCTCAGCAGGAGCTTCGCCCTCCCAACTCTGGTTCCCGCGCAGCTTCTCGAACGCGCTCTAAAGGATTGCACGGTGTCCCAGTTTGCCTGTCAACCCTTGACCGGACTAACCGATCTCCCTACGATCCCCGCCACGCCGCGCGACGCCCGGCTGACCGTTGTGGTTTTCGCGGACTTTGCCCCGGGCTCCAATGGCACCAGTGTGGGACCGGTTTCCAACCGGTGGAAGAACACAGGTTACAAACCTGTGCCACACGGTGGAGTGAGGATAGGCAGCAACCCCGGGGAGGTCTGCCAGTGATCCGGCAGTTTGGGAAGAGGTTACGCCGCTTTCTGCAGCATCGACACCTGCCATGGTATTTGGCGGTGCTTGCGATGGTGCTCTGTGCCCCTTCCCTTCGTCTCGGCTGGCAAACGGATGATTACCTTCATCGCGTCGCCCTGATCGGCGGGCCGGAGTTTGGCGAGCTTTCCCGCTCCCCCGCTGAGCTCTTCGCCTTCATCAAGGGCGACGAGGAGGTCAATCGCAGGGAGGTCAAGACTGGCTATCAGCCGTGGTGGTCTCACCAGGGATTGCGTCTTGCCTTTTTCCGTCCGGTTACGGGCCTCACTCATTGGATCGACTACCAGCTCTGGCCTGAATTCCCGTCGCTGATGCACCTGCATTCCCTCGTCTGGCTCGGCGGCGTCGTGGTTGCGGCTACGTTCTTCTACCGACGCATGCTCAGCTATACCTGGATAGCGGGGCTGGCGGCCTTGGCGTTCGCGGTCGACGACGCCCATGGCCTGCCCGCGGTTTGGCTGGCGAATCGCAACGCGACGATCGGGGTGTTCTTCGGCTTGGCGGCTTTGATCGCCCATGACCGATGGCGTGCGGATGGCTGGCGGATGGGGGCGATCCTTGCCCCGCTGGGGCTTTTACTCGGCTTGCTGTCGAACGAAGGCGTGGTGGCCACCGGGGGATATCTGGTGGCCTACGCCCTCTTTCTCGATCGGGGCACATGGGTAGGCCGCCTCCGCTCGCTGGTGCCCTGCGCCCTGACCGGTGCCATATGGTGGTTGGCCTACAAGCAGATGGGATACGGTGCAGCCGGGTCGGGGATGTATATCGATCCCGGTGCAGCCCCCGTTGACTTCGCCCAGGCGGTTGTCGCCCGGGCGCCGATTCTCCTTGTTGGGCAGTGGGCAATACCGTCCGATCTCCAGTTGGTGCTGTCTCAACGGGCCGGGCAGGCCTTGTGGCTGGTGGCGCTCGGGTTCCTGGCGGTGGTAGCGGCGGCCTTAGCCCCGCTTGTGAGACGAGATCCCCTTGCCCGCTTCTTCGCGCTAGGGATGGTTCTGGCGGTGCTTCCGGCCTGCGCGACGTTCCCTTCCGACCGCCTGCTCTTCTTCGCAGGAATCGGCGGAATGGGCCTGCTAGCCCAGTTCGTGGCTGCGGTCTTGGAACGGGTGGACCGGCTGCCGACGCGGGCGTGGTGGCGTTTACCGGACCGCCCGCTGTGCGTCGTTCTCATCGTCATTCACTTGTGTGCGGCTCCGCTTGCTCTGACCCAAGCGACCGGGCACATCAAGAAACTGGGGGGGGTAGCTGCCCGGGTGGGAGCCAGCCTTCCGTCGGACCCTGCTGTGCGCACCCAAACGGTCCTGATCGTGAGCACACCGACGTATTATGTTTCCGCCTTCGCCCCCTTGATGCAGGCGTTGGAAGGCAAAGCGGTTCCCGCCCACTTGTTCGTGCTCGGGTCCGGCATTTATCCCACCGAGATTCGCCGAGTCAGCGAGCGTAGCTTGCTCATCCGCCCGGAAGGAGGATTCCTCGCCCCGCCGGGAAGTCCCCAGCCCGGCCACGAGGCGGACCAGCCCCTATTCGACATGCGCTACGGATTCCCGTGGTTCGACCGGCTTTTTCGGGGCAACTGCCCGATGACCATTGGCCAGCGAATCGAACTGACGGACATTAGCATTGAGATCACAGCCATAACCGAGGACGGCCGACCGGCCGAAGCCGCGTTTCACTTCTTGGCGGAGCTCGAAGACCCGTCTCTTCGCTGGCTACGCTGGGATGACGGAGTGTATGCACCTTTCACGGTACCCGCGGTAGGGCAGACGGTAACCCTGCCGGCGGTGACCGTTCCGTTCTGAGAGGCAGCATCCACAATCCCAACGGGACTACTGCCCTGTCGCGGATCGCTTGAGGAGTGGGTGCCATGCCCAAGCCGAAGGCGCGGGCATGTTTCTCGACAGCGCATGAGCATGGCCGCGCTATGCTTGGCCATGGCACACGATCGGTTCGTACTCCTCAAAACACCTCTGGCAGAGCACTACGGTATTTCCCGCTCGATGGCGTCGAGCACCGGTTCGAGCGACGCTTTAGGCATCCGGACCAGCGCCTGGCGGTAGGTTTCCAGCCCGCTTACAAACGAATCGATCGCGTGCCCATCGAGCCGGCGGGCACTTTTTCCGGCACCTAGCCGCTCGACGTGATAGGCGTTGATGCACTGCTCGTACAACCCCGCGAGCGGAAACACGAGCATGGGCTTTGAAAAGTGGAAGCACTCGCAGATCAGGCTGTGCCCGGCGGTCGCCACCACCCCGGCGCAGCCGGCGAGATCATCGAGAAACTCCTCCGTGGATGGGGCCTTGTAAGTGATATGCCGGCGCCGGCCGGTCAGGCCGAACCCGTACGCCCGGATGGGGAGGCGATCGGACGCCTCCAGCGCGGGGCGCATCGAATCGTGCCCTCCACCTGCTCCGGCGTAAGCAACCAGGAAGTCACCGGTCGTTGCCTCCGTGCGGTACACGTCGGGGCGGAGGATCGGGACGACCAGGGTGGTCGGCTGATGGCGGATCCGTGCGCGGAAAAACGACGTGATCAGATACCGCTTTGCCCCCGCGTAGGCCAGCCGGGTTATGAGATAGTTGCCCAGCCGGCCGGCGAGATAACCGGGCGGCTGATGCAGCACGCAGTGCGTCACTATGTGGTGATTGTCCAGGCTGATGAACGGAACGCCGAGACGACGCGCCCAATAGGCCAGGAACGGTTCCAAATCCGTGATCACCAGATCCGCCCGGAACTCACGGAACAGCCTGCGGACCAGCCGATTCGACGGGCGCAACTGAGCCCAAGCGCGGCCAGCGTTCTGGATAACGGAGGGAAGAAGGGCGGTGCGGCCCCCGTTGAAGCAGAACGACAGGCCGAAGATGTCATCGACCAAACCCGGAAAATGTTCCTGCAAGTAGCCGGTGGCGGCCAGGCTGGTCGCGAATCGAACATCGTGTCCGCGCTGGAGCAACCCGCCCCCGACGCTGTGAGCCCGCGTGACGTGTCCGAGACCGGCTCCCACCGCCGCATAGAGGATCCGCGCCATGCGGTCACGTTACCCGTACGCGTCCACAGACGCAAACGCACCCGACCGTCCGAGGGGGGCAAACCGTTACTGTAAGTCCTGCGGCCAAAAACTGTCTCACGAAGCGACTGTTTCGTCCGATCATATACTATTCAGAACGCCGGTCCCCCGGGCGAGCAGCCCTGCGCCCAGGCCCAACGGCGACGGGTCTCGCCTCGGAAGGACCGATTGACATGGAGCGGCTCTTGCCGAGAATGCCAGGGAGTCCTGCGTCTTCTCGCACCCAGGTGAGTGCGGTCATGCCTGTGGTGTAGTTGGAAGTCGCCCGAAGCAATTGATCCACCAACCGGCGGCAGCGGGTGGTGGGGTGCTTCGCAAGGGGCGGGGTGTCGAAAGCTGACTAATGGAACACACGCGACGTGTTATAAACTGCGCGCTGGCCGGATTCCTCCTGGTGTTGGGCGGAACGGCCTTTGTCTGGCTGATAAGTACCAAACCCAAGGCGCCGAGGCAGCACGCCTTTGCACGGGTTCTGGAAGTCGAGGTCCGCCCGGTGGCCCCCCGCCTGGAGGATACGCCGGTGGTGGCCCACGGCACTGTGCGCCCGAAGAACCAGGTCGACATCGTTCCGCAGGTCAACGGCAGACTCGTCCACGTCCACAAAGATCTTGCCCCGGGCAAGCTCATCCCCGAGGGCGAATTGCTGTTTGAGATCGACCCGACGGTGTACAAGTCCCGCGTTCGGCAGGCCGAAGCGGAGATACGTCGGTTTGAGGCCCTGTTGGCCCGTCACGACCAGGAAACTGTCAACCTCAACGAGCGTGTGGCCAACGTGGAACGGATGCTGACCATCGATGAGCAGGACTATCTCACCTCGAAGGAGTTGTTCGAGGTCGAGAATGTCGGCACGCAGCGTGACGTCGATCAGCTCTACCTGAAGTACCTCCGGCAGAAGGACGTGTGGGTCGAGCTGACCAGCCGGCGATCGTTGATTCCCCTCTTGAAACAGGACACCCAGGCCCAGCTCGACATCGCCGGGGCCCGTCTCGAGCAGTCGCAATTCCAGTTGGACAACACCCGGATCACCTGCCCGTTTCGCGCCCGGGTCGAGCGGGCGGACGCTTACAAGTCCGAGGTGGTGACCGCCCACTTCTCGATCGCCAAGCTGACCGACATGGAGGCTTTCGAGATTTCGGTGGGTGTGGACCCGCGGGAGCTGCGGTGGCTCGATAACGCCATCCGCAGCAGCACCGCGGGGCGAAACGGGGACGACACCGGACCACCGGTCGAGGTCCACTGGTCGCTGTACGGGCAGGAGTTTTCCTGGCGGGGCCGGGTTACGCGATTCGAACGGGTGGACGAAGTGACGCGGACGGCGCGGATGGTGGTCGAAGTTCGGGCGGACGACATGACCGCCACGGTGAGCGCCGGCAGCGAAGGCTTGACCACCAATCTCTCAATCGGGATGTACTGCCGGACCGAGCTGCCGATTGAGCCGCTTTTCGAAGCCCTCCTGGTTCCCCGCCACGCGATCTACGACAACCGCTGGGTTTACGTGTTCGAGCCTTCTACGGCCGACCCGGGCGGCCTAACCGGTAGCCTCGGGCGGCGACAGGTGCCCATGCTGCGATCTTTGGGGAACTCCGTGCTGGTCGACTACGAAGGTCGCGGGGGGACCGAGGTGTGCGAGTTGCGACCCGGCGAGCAGATCGTGGTCTCTTGGCTGACCAAGCCCATCGTGGGAATGGAGGTTCGTCTTCGCGAGACACAGGTCGCGGAGACAGAGGGCCGTCCGCCGGCTGACACATCGGATTTAGTCCCCCACCGCAAAAGGGGATGGACCGCGCCTGTGGCCGTTCTGGGACAGCTCGAGCCGGTGGGCGGAGGCGGCTGACATGCAGCTTCTCCGCGGCCTCATCGCGGGGGGCGTTCGCAATCCCGTCCTGGCCAACTTGGCTATGGTCTCCATCCTGGTGGGCGGTCTGCTTTCCGGGCGGAACATGGTGCGGGAATCCCTGCCCGAGTTCTCGCTTGAACACATCGGCATCGAGGTCAGCTACCCCGGAGCCAGCCCGGCGGACGTCGAGCGTGCGGTGTGCACCCCGATCGAAGAGGCCGTCGCGGGTCTCTCCGGCGTACACGAGATTTCCTCGACGGCCAACGAGAACTTCGGGGTGGTCTGGGTTCGCCTGCTCGAAAGCGTGGACGATCCACAAACCGTCTTCCAGGCCATCAAGGACAGAGTTGACCAGATAACCACGTTTCCGCCGGAGGCTATGCGACCGGTCATCAGGCACGAGGTCGTCCGCGCCGAGGTGATCAACATCGCGGTCTACGGCGAGGTCCCCGAACGCACCCTGAAGCGGACGGCCCAGGAGGTCAAGGACGACCTGCTCACCTACCCCGCAATCTCGCATGTTTCGCTCTCGGGTGTACGCCAGGATGAGATCGCCATAGAGGTCTCGCGGGACGCCCTCGGGGCGTACAACCTGTCGCTTGCCCAGGTCATGGCGGTGATCCAGCGAAGCAGCCTGGACTTGCCCGCCGGACCGATCCACACCGCCGAGGAAGAGGTAACCCTCCGGGTCACCGGACAGAGGTTCTTGGCCGCCCAGTACGAGGAGCTGGCGGTTCTCGAGCACGGCGGAACCGCTGTCCGGCTCGGGGATATCGCCGCCGTAAGGGAGGGCTTCGAGGAGGGTGTGAGCAGCGGACGGTTCAACGCGGCGCCGGCCGTGCTGGTGGCGGTCTACAAGACACCGGAGCAGGACGCGACGACGATCGCGCGCATAGTGCGGGATTACGTCGAGGCCAGACAGCAATGGCTGCCCCAGCGTTTGAAGATGTCGGTGTGGGGGGACAGTTCGAGGGCTATCGACAGCCGGATCAGGATGCTGGTAGTCAACGGGGCGATGGGTATTCTCCTGGTGTTTCTCACCCTGGGGGTGTTTTTGGAGATGCGTCTGGCGTTCTGGGTGGCGGTCGGCATCCCCTTCTCCTTTGCCGGGGCGCTGATCGCCATGAACGCCTTCGGTGAGACGCTCAATCTGCTGAGCCTGTTCGCCCTGATCATGGTCTCGGGGATCATCGTTGACGACGCGATCGTGATCGCAGAGAGCATCCACTCCCGCCGCCGCGGGGGTTGCAGTCTGGAACTCGCCGCGATTGAAGGCAGCAACCGCGTCGCCCTTCCGGTGCTCGGGGCGTCGTTGACCACCATCGCCGCGTTCGTGCCGCTGCTATACGTCGTCGGGGTGATGGGCCGATTCGTCCACGTCCTGCCCATAGTGGTCATGGCCGCGGTGGTGGCATCTGCGCTGGAGGCGTTCGGCATACTTCCGACCCACCTGTGTCGCCGGAATCCTCCCGGAGTGTCGGTGGAGCCGGATCAGCCCGGTAAAGCGCGGCGGGCGATCGAAGGGCTGATCGACCTGGTAATCACCCGCTGGTACCGTCCGATCTATAGAGCGGCCCTGCGTGGTCGAATCGTCACAGTATCGGTCGCGGTGGCCACCCTGCTCATCGTCGGCGGGTTGGTGCTGGGCGGGCGGACTCCGCTGGTTCTCTTGCCCCGAGAGGACGGCAGCATTCTTCGTGCGCGGGTGCGATATCCCGAGGGCACCTCCGCGTCGGTTAGTGAGGAAACGATACAGCGCATCGAGGCTGCCGCCCTCCGGCTCAACCACGCCCCGGAGTTGAAACCGCGCGGGCGGGGTGATCTGGTCCAACAGGTTTACTCCATCGCCGGCGAGTTCGCCGACTTCCTGCCGGTGCGCGGCAACAACCTGTGCGAGGTGCGCATCGAACTCATGCCGCCCGGTCGCCGGCGGATCGCGGACGACCGCATAATCGAGCGCTGGCGGGAGAACATCGGCCCGGTTTACGATGCGACCGAGTACGCCATCGCCCGGCATCAGATCGGACCCACGGATCGGCCCATCGAGATACGGCTGCTGGGATCGAACCTCGAAGACATGACCGCAGCCGCTAAGCGCATTGAGGAAAAGCTGCGCGAGTTCAGCGGTGTGACCAGCGTGTATCACGATTTGATCCCGGGCAAGCGCGAGCTGCGGGTCACCCTACGACCGGAAGCCCGGGTTTTGGGCCTCACCCTCGCGGACGTCGCCAGCCAGTTGCGTCACGGGTTTTTCGGGGGCGAGGCACTTCAGCTTCAGCGCGGCCGGGACCTGGTGAAGGTGCGGGTGCGTTATCCCGAAAGCGAGCGCCGTTCCGTTGCCGATCTGGAGAGCCTGCGGATAAGCACACCGGCCGGCGACGAGGTGCCCTTTCGCGAAGTGGCCCAGGTGGAATGGTCGCGCGGCTACACCAACATCATGCACCAGGACGGCAAGCGGCGGGTGCGGGTCTACGCCGATCTGGATGAACGGCGGGCCAACGCGGAGCAGATTCTGCAAACCATCGAGGCCGGGTTCCTCGACGAGGTGACCGGAGAGTACAATGATCTGACCTGGGTGCTCGGGGGAAACCGGGCTCACATGGAGGAATCGCTGAGCAGCCTTTTCGATGGCTTCACCATGGCGATGATCGTGATCTACGCCATCCTCGCGACAATGCTGCGTTCCTATGTTCAGCCGCTGGTGATCGTTGCAGCGGTTCCTTTCGGGCTGATCGGGGCTGTCGTCGGGCACGCGATCGTGGGCTATGATCTGACGCTGATGAGCCTCTTTGGCATCGTGGCCCTTTCCGGCGTGGTGGTGAACGACTCGCTGGTCTTAGTGGACGCGATCAACCGCGGCATTTCGGAGGGCAGGAGCGTAAGGGAGGCGGTCTTCGATGCGGGCGAATTGAGATTCAGAGCGGTCACCCTTACCTCGATTACCACGGTCGCGGGGTTGCTGCCTCTGCTGAGTGAGCCCAGCGGCCAGGCCCAGATGGTCAAGCCGATGGCGGTGTCGCTGGCCTTCGGCATCGGGTTCGCGACCGTGTTGACCTTGTTCGTCGTGCCCGCCTTGTATCTGCTGCTGAATGATGTAAGACGTTTCGCCCATTGGCTGCGGCGTGGAGGAAGCTATCCGGTGCCCGAGCTGGTCGAGGAGGCCGCCCGCGGGCGACTGGAATCTGTAACCCATAGAGAATCCTAGTCCAGGAATTACGAAGTACGAATTACGAAGTACGAATGACGGATTACGAAGTACGAATTACGAATTGCGAAGGAATGGCAAATAGCGAATAGCGAATGGCGAATAGCGAATAGCGAATAGCGAATAGCGAATGGGAAAACGTCGAAGAGTCAAGAAGCCAAAAAGTCAACACGGTGTCGTTTCGACGTTTCGACGTTTCGACGTTTCGACGTTTCGGCGTTTCGACGTTTCGACGTTTCGACGTTTCGATGTTTCGACGTTTCTTTCGACATTCGACATTCTGAATTGGGCCAGGGCTACGGCCCGCGGGTCGGTTGGGATTCTGGTGATCTTGGGGATCCTCGCGGTCGGCTTGCTCAGCGGTTGCCGAACACCGCTTGAGGGAGTCAGGGAAGGTATGGCACCGGTTTCCGACCCGTGGGAAACGCGGGTTGCAAACCTGTTCCACAAGGAGACGACCGCCCGGCTTTACCGGCAGGATCGCTCAGAACTCATGCCCTTCGGTCCCCTGGTGCCCGGCAGCGATGCCCGGAAGCTCTTGCCCGAGGGCATCCTGGATCTGGAAACGGCGCGAGCCCTGGCGGTGCGGGCGAACCCCGACGTTCATGCAGCCCTGGCCCGTCTGCAGGCCGCCTCCGCGCGCGTGGCTGAGGCCGGAGCTCGTTACTTCCCGACGGTCCTTTTGACACATAGCTCCGCTCGGACGTTCCACACTCCTGCCAGTCGAAATCGGCTCAGCACCGCGTTGCAGCCGGTGCCCAACGTTCCGATCGACATAGACACCACCCAGACATTCGCCCTCACCACCCTGATCAACGCCATCCGCCGGCCGCTGTTTGGCATGGACCGCCCCACGGGAAACGGCTCCTCGTTCAGTGAGCACTCGACCTCCGTCACCGCCACCTGGACGGTCTTCGACGGTTTCGTGCGGCAGGCCCAGCTCCTGGCCTCCAAACACCTCCATCAGGCCGCGGAGCAGTCGCTGGTTGATGTGCGACGCCTGATCATTCATGCGGTCGACACGGGGTACTATCGGGTCCAGCTCGCCCGCGAGCAGCTGCGCATCGCCCGGGCTGACGAGACCTTCAGCCGGGAGCAACTCGAGGAGACGGAGGAGCTGCATAAGAAGGGGCGGGCTTCCCAGGCTGATGTGGACAACTTCCGGGTCCGCATGCTGGTGGCCCAGGCGAGTGTGAGCGAGGCCCTGGGGCTTACCGAAACCGGCAGGGTCGCCCTGGCGGAGCTAATGGGTATTCCCAGCACGACCCTCCCGCCGGAGCTCGAGCTCGCCCCGCTTCGGGATGAGGCCGATGAGGAGATGACCCCGCCCGATCCCCAGGTTTGGACCGAGCAGGCCCTGAAGAACCGTCCCGATCTGCACCAGCTCGAACTCATTCTCAAAGGCGAAGAGGAAAACGTACGGTCAGCGAGAGGGCTCTACCTGCCCACGCTGGCGGTGAGCGGGTCCTGGGGGTTCGATCGCGGCTCCACCATTCGCTACACCGTGCAGGATCAGTCATCGGCGGCAGCCCTCGAGTTTCGCTGGGAGCTGTACACCGGCGGGTCGCGGCGAGCCCGCGTCCGCCAGGCTGAGGCCGCCCGGGCCCAGGCGGCTGCAGAGCTCAACAGGCTCCGACTGGCCATTACTGCCCGGGTGCGATCGGCGGTGATCAGTGTGGGGATCGCCCAAGAGCAGATCCGCCTGCAACGTGAGACCCTCATCACCGGCCTGGAGAACCGCCGACTGGTCCAGGCCGGCTATGTTGCGGGCAAGGAGACGCTGAACCGCCTCAACGAGGCTCAACGCGACGTTATCGCCGCCGACGCCGATCTGGCACTGGCTCGCACCCGACTGCGCCAGGCCTGGAGTGACCTGCACGCAGCTGCGGCGAACTACAAATAAACGTCGAAACGTCGAAACCGAACCGCGACCGTAAGGGAGCGGCCAAACGCAGAAACGTTGACACTCTGTGGCACCGGTTTTCAACCGGTGGAAGCGTGCCGCGGGCGCGATGCGGGGTCGGAGAGTTCAGCGCAACACGGCGTCCAGGGCGTCCAGGGTGTCGATAACGTGGTCCGGCTGGCCGCGCTTGGGGTAGGGCTTGCTGTGATAGATGCCGTCTTTCCGCTGGATCTGGATGGTCTTCCAACCTAAGGCGTTGGGGGCGAGGAAGTCCTTGGCCGGGTTGTCCGCGACGTAGACGCACCGGGCAGGCTCAACTGCCAGCCGCTTGGACATCAGCTCAAAGGCCCGCGGATGTGGCTTGGCAAAGCCTTCACCGAGCTTATCGGTGAGGATAATCTCATCGAATCGTGGGCCCAGGCCCAGTGCCTCGATCTTGTTTCGCTGCATGACCGCGGGGCCGTCGGTGATCAGGCCGAGCTTGCAATCGCCCGCGAAGCGGGTCAGGACTCCGTCAGCGTCACGGTGCAAAGCGATGCCCGGGCGATGCGTGCGATAGGTTTCGATCATTTTGTTGATTAGCTGCTCATCGGGTTCTACACCTTTCTCGGTAAGGACGGTGTTGAAAATCCGTTGTCGATGGTCGGTGTCGAACAGTTGTCGCATTCGAGCGGCTGCCTCGACCGGATCCGAGAGCACGTCCGTGAATGCATCCGCCACCGCGGCGAATCCGCTAAGGGCAAAGCCTCGCTCGGGGTAGAGCGTGTCGTCGAGGTCAAAGATGACGGCGTCTGCGGTGGACATCTTGTGCGATGGATTCCCTTGTGCTGCCCTGCCCTTCGTTCGTCGGCGGCGAACTCAGGACAGGCGTCCCGATCACGGGGACCGGACGTTCTGATCACCCGAACCGCCCGGATGTGCCCTTACCTTGCTATGGACTGCCCAAACCTCGACCCTCGGGGCACGAAGACGGAGTCGTCGAAGCGGAGCATGGCCACGTCGTCGCGGAAGGCAGTCGGGTTGATCCGCGGCTTTTGGCCCAACACCTCCATCAGAATCCACTTGGGAGAGTCAGCCCCGGCGTGGATCGACAGGGGCACGCCCCCGCCGAACCGCGGGTTGATCTCGATCACCCGGATGCGCTTATCGGGCGTCACGATACATTGAACCGTGATTACCCCGCGACACTCACCGAGCATCTCGGCGACCGCCCGTCCGACGGCCATGACGGCTGGGTCCTTGACGATCAACCCCTTGCTTACCTCGCCGGTGCGAACCTCCAGGCGTTTGCGGGGCACGATGGTCTTGGGCTTGCCGTCAAACCCGGTGTAAACATCCAGGGTGTATTCGGCTCCTTCGACGAACTCCTGGACGATGGCGTCGTGCACGCGCAGCCCGAAGGTGCGAAGCTCGTTACGGTTCAAAACGATGTAGTTGCCCGTCGCGGCACTACCGGTACGCGGCTTGAGAAAGTAGGGAAAGCGGTGTCGCTTGCGGTTGACCGCATCAGACCAGGCTCGCGTTTTTGGAGTGTCGATGCCGGCTCTTTTCAGGGCGTCGTAGGTGGCGAGTTTGTCGTGACAGGTCCTGACCACGCTCTCGGAGGAGATCAGGGCCCGGCAGCCGACCTGCTCGAACCGCCCGGCAGCCTCGGCGATCGCCACCAGCTCGAGGTCGATCAAGGGAATCAGCAGGTCGATCTTGTGGCGTTGCACCAGGCGGAGGAGCGCGTCAGTATAATCCCCGCCGGCGATGGGCGGGACGAGGTGGGCTTTGTCCACCAGATGCATGGCCGGGGCGAGGCGGTTGGCGTCGGCCCCGTGAATGTCCAGGCGGATTCCCAGTAGCTGCCCCGCCCGCCTAAAGGCCCGCAGCAACTCCACGCGGCGCCCGATGCACGTGAACAGCATCCGAAGATGCGTCCCGCACGGGGCCTTCTTATGCGACGATCCGCCCTTTGGAGCCATCCAGATCCGTTCCGCGAGCTTGGGAGCCTGGTCCATCTTGGCTGACTATATCGTAGGGCCATCCGTTGTGGTAGTTTGCCGGGCGATGACCGCAGTGATCGTCAGCGTCGGCGACGAACTGGTTACCGGGCAGACGGTGGACACAAACGCCGCCTGGCTCTCCACCGAGCTAACCCGTTTGGGGGTTCGGGTTACTCGGCATGTCACCGTGGGAGACGACGCGGACGCGATCCGGGGGGCGATCCGGGATGCCATGGTCCCAGTCGGACTCGTCGTGCTCACCGGCGGGCTGGGACCCACGCCGGACGATCTGACCCGTCAGGCCCTGGCCGACGCCCTCGACCGGCCGCTGGAAGAAAACGCCGAGGCGATGGATCAGGTTCGGGCCATCTTCGCCCGCCTGAATCGGCCTTTGACCGAGTCCAACAAGGTCCAGACCATGATCCCGCGGGGCTGCTCGGTTCTGCCCAACAGCCGGGGAACGGCTCCGGGAATCGGATACCGCAGCGATGCGGTTCAGTTGTTCGCCCTCCCGGGCGTTCCGGCGGAGATGCAAGCGATGTTCGTGAGCGCGGTGGTGCCGGCGGTCGGGGCGCATGTGCCACCGGTTTCCAAACGGGTCGAAAAGCAGGCTACAAGCCTGTGTCACAGTAGTGTGGCACCGGTTTCCAACCGGTGGGGAATACATGCTGCAAACCCGTGCCACTGGGCTCGGCTGTTGTGCTTCGGTCGTAGCGAGGCCAAAATCGGCGAGCTGCTTGGCGACCTCATGCAGCCCGGGCGGAATCCGACGGTGGGGACTACGGCTTCGCGCGGGGTAATCGCCGTACGCGTGCTCGCCCGAGGCCGGGACGAAGCGGAGGCCAAAGACCTGATCGATCAGGACTTCTCCCGGATCCGGCAGCGTTTGGGGCGGGCGGTCTTCGGGCGGGATGACGAGACGATGCAGGATGTTGTCGGCCGGCTTCTGCTCGAAAGGGGGCGCACGGTCGCGGTTGCGGAATCGTGCACCGGCGGCCTGCTCGCCAAGCGGCTGACCGACCTGCCGGGCAGCAGCGCGTACTTCCTCCGCGGATACGTCACCTACTCAAACGAAGCCAAAACCGATCTGCTGGGCGTCCCGGATAAGCTCATCGCCGCGGAAGGTGCGGTGAGTGAGCCGGTGGCCCGGGCGATGGCTTCGGGCTGTCGATCGGCGGCGGGGACGGACTTCGCCCTGTCGATAACCGGGATCGCCGGACCGGGAGGGGGCGATCCCCCGGACAAGCCGGTGGGGTTGGTCTACGTCGGCCTGGCCGATTCGGAAGGGGTCGACGTGCGGCGGATTCTGCAGGGCGACTATCTAAGCCGAGACGAGATCCGCGACCGGAGCTGCACGTCGGCGCTCAACCTGCTCCGGCTTGGGCTGCTCGGGCTGAAATAGCCCGAATCATACCGATTCTGGTTAGAAGTTGCCGACACAAGTTCTCCCGAGCCGCGTGGCTTTGGCCCGCGCGGAGTCGCCAAGCGGGTAATTCCCAGCACGCAAACGGCAGTTCTTTACTACGATTCGGATTGCTCACCCCGCGAAGTGCGCAGAGTATTGTTAGGAAAGGGGTTACAGGAGAAAACCAGCGGACTTCCTGTCCGCAGTGTGTGAAACGCGAAGGGTGTAGCGTGAGGCGTGAGGCGCGAAGCGTATCTCGGTGGACTGCAACCCGTGCGGCTCACTACCCCGCTTCACGAGTCCCGCTTCCCGAGTCGCGCTTCCCGAGTCCCGCTTCACGAGTCGCGCTTCACGAGTCGCGCTTCACGAGTCCCGCCGTCACTCTCCATGACTTTTCCCACTTCTGCTCTTTCTCTGCGGCCTCTGCGCCCTCCGCGGTGGATTATCCGGGACAGGTGTGAGTTCATGGTGAACGGGCGCTATTGAAGTTTAGATCGCGCCGCCCTATCATCCCCGCACTCGGTCGGGGCTGTTGTAGTTTAGTGGCGTGTTTTCGCGATGGGCAGCGTTGAACGAGCATGGGACCAGGAGCCGATCGTTTCCCGGTGGCATCCGTACCGGGCGGCTGGCTGAACTCCGTCGCGAAAGATAGTTGGCGAGTCCCGCAAAGGTGCAAAGCAACCCGGTTCGTGACTACTTCCACAATATCCGGCAGACCGTGTGCAGCATCCTGATCGGGATGCGCATCTCGCTGAAGTACTGCTTTGCCAAGACGATCACGGTTCAGTACCCCGACGTTGCCCCGGTGATTCAGGCGCGTTTCCGCGGGCTGCACTTTTACGAGATCGAGAAGTGCATCGCCTGCGACCTGTGTGCCAAGGCCTGTCCGGTGGACTGCATCTACATCGAAAAGAGCGCTCCGCGCAAGATCGACAAGGCGACCGGAATCGCCACCGGCGGGGCGATGACCCGCTACGCGATCGATTACGCCAAGTGTATGTTCTGCGCCCTGTGCGTCCCCCCGTGTCCGACGGACTGCATCCACATGGGCAACCTGCACGACCTGTCGGGGTACGATCGGGAGAGCATGATCGTCGAGTTCACCGAGTTGGCCAAGCAGGGGCTGCAGACTCCCCAGCCGCTGTGGATGCAGAAGGACGACCTGCCGGAATGGGCCCGGCGGCGCAAGCGGGATTGGATGGAGTTCGCCCATTCGACTGACAAGCTGACCGGCCAACACGATCTGAGGAGGGAGAAGATGCTCAAGGCGTTGGAGCCTTCCGTACCGGCGAAGAAAAAGACGTAGCAAGGGCTCGTAGGGGCAGCTTGGAGAAACCGCGGTGATCTCGATGGGCACATGGGCGTCGCAAGTTGTTCTGGGGGGGGTGGTCTCGCAGGTATCCCCCACCGTGCGCCCGGATACCAACGTCGAGTTGGTGCTGGGTATCGTGCTGTTCATCCTGGCTGCCTTTGGTGCGGCGTTTGGAGGGCTCCTCATCGGGCGGTTTGTCCGCCCGAAGCTGCCCCACCCGGAAAAAGCGGCGACGTACGAATGTGGCGAGCCCACCATCGGGGCGAGTTGGGTGCAGTTCGATCTCAGGTTCTATACGGTTGCCCTGGTGTTCATCGTGTTCGACGTGGAGATCGCCCTGCTGTGGCCCTGGGCGGCGGTGTTCAAGGAGATGGGGGAAGATGGGATGGGGGCCCCGGCGTTCTGGGCGTTCTTCGTCTTTTTTGCATTGCTGGCGATTCCGTTCGCTTACGAATGGAAATCGGGCTATCTGGATTGGGTCCGGGCAAGTACCGGGCAGAAACGCTCCGCGGTCCTCAGTGGCACCGAGCCGCGACCGTGAGGGAGAGGCAAAACGCAGAAACGCAGAAACCGAGCCGCGACCGCAAGGGAGCGGGAGACGCCCAATGAGCTGGATTGATAATCGCTTCGAGGAAGGGCTGATCGTCACCACGTTGGACTGGGCGATCAACTGGGGTCGGAGCTGCAGCATCTGGCCGGTGACCTTCGGTATCGCCTGCTGCGCCATCGAGATGATGGCTACGGGGGCGTCGCGCTTCGACCTCGACCGCTTTGGGGCGGGGGCGTTTCGCCCTACGCCCAGGCAGGCTGATCTGATGATCGTGGCCGGGACGGTCACCTACAAGATGGCCAGCCGGGTCAAGCGCCTGTACAACCAGATGCCCGAGCCGAAGTACGTGATGTCTATGGGAGCGTGCACCGTGGGCGGCGGTCCCTACTTCAAGTACGGTTACCACGTGGTCAAGGGTGTGGACCTGGTGGTCCCGGTGGACATTTACATTCCGGGATGCCCGCCCCGCCCCGAGGCCCTTCTCGAGGGGCTGATGCGGCTGCAGGATCAGATTCGCCACCAGACGCGAGCCAAGAGTGTCATGACCAAGGCGAAGGAGGCGATGTTGAAGTAATCCGGCGCACATGGCGGCGCCCCGCCTGGCCACACCAGCCTTCGGGAATCGGGTTATCAAGCTGGTGATGACGTGTGTTCAACGGTAGAATCTCGGCATGATCCGCGAAAACATCCGTGAGCTTCTGGAGCGCGACCCGTTCGTACCGTTCCGCCTGGTCCTAACCAGCGGCAGGCACTACGACGTGGTTGACCCTCAGATGACGGTCCTCTTGAAGTCCGAGATCTTTATCGCCTTCCCCGACGGGGAGCGTTCGTCTCTAATACCGCTCTTGCACGTCACTTCGGTCGAGACGCTCGGTAATGGCCGGCGCCGCCGGAGGACTGGCCGCAAAGGCCGATAGGAGCGCCGCGTTCATGATGACGTGGGCGATGCCCACCCTGTGAAACTGGCGTAATTACGAGTTACGAATTACGGATTACGAGTTACGAATGATGAACTGGGAAGGGTTAAACGTAGCGGCTTTTCCTTTCGCTGTTCGCTGTTCGACATTCTGAATTGGGTTTCCCTGTGGTTCCGGAAGACGTTTGCGAGCTGCTGAAGGCGGCGTTTGGCGAGGCGGTCGAGAAGATCGTGGTTGCCGGTGTGCATCCGTATGCCCGTATTCAACCGGATCGCTGGCCGGCGGTGGCTTTGTTTCTGCGCAGCGACCCGCGACTGCGGTTCAACCTGCTGCGTTCGATCTCGGCGCTCGATCTTCTGGCGGACAATCAACTGGCCTGCGTCTATGACTTGATGCACGTGCCCACGGACAACGCCACGACGCTCATCACGGAGACCTGTGAGTTTGCGATCCGCGTGGTGACCGATCGAGACGATCCGGTTATACCATCCGTCGCCCACATATGGCCTACGGCGGACTGGCATGAGCGTGAAGCTTACGATCTGATGGGTATTCGTTTCAGCGGCCATCCGGATCTGCGCCGGATCCTGTGCCCGGACGATTGGGTGGGATACCCCCTGCGCAAGGACTACGAGTTCCCACTGGAATATCACGGGATCCCCGGGACCACGGAATACGAACTGCCGAATCCACGGCATTGAGGCACGCACATGGCCGTTCACCATTCAACGAAGCTTGTGATTGACAGGGACGTGTTGCGTGACATCGCCGATGCACGCCTCCGAGACGCAAGATCGCTTCTTGATGCAGGACATCATCCGGGCGCTATGTTCTCGGGGGGCTCGGCTCTGGAATGCTATCTCAAGGTTGCGATCTGTGTGGCGCTCAACCTGGAGGGGTTGCCTCCCATATTCAAGATCCACGATCTTGGTGTTTTGATTCTCTACAGTGGCTTAGAGCGCGCGCTCTCGCAAGAACCTCCAATAAAGGCGAGTTTTGACGCAATCGTTAAAGAATGGGAACCAGACGGACGCGCGAGCCTCTTGTATCGATTGCCAAGCGAGTTGAGTCGCGAAGCGGCCGACCGGTTCATGGCGCAATTGTCAGACGAGAACACAGGTGTGATCCCATGGTTGCTAAGAATGCTTTCGTAAAGGCGGCCGAGTGCATCGACCGGGCCCTTCAGGAATTTGTTCATCACCGCGGCGAGGCGAAGGTTCTTGTATACGCGGATGAACTAGGCCATCTGCATGCCGTCGTGGCCACGCACGCGTTCGACGGCGTGCCAGGGGACGAGCGCGTTCGCAGGGTTTGGGAGTTTCTTCGCTCCAAGCTCCCGGCGGAAGACGTCGGATTCCTGTACCGGATACACGCGCTTACTGGAGACGAATACGATGCCCGGATTGCGTCGTCCGTGTTTCCAGGTGGAAAGACCGAGATTCTCGACCTGGATGAGAACCCTCCCTAGGGAAACTCCGCATGCCTGATACTGTACTGGAATCCACGCCTGATGTTCTGATCGATCACGATCGGGCTGAGCAGGGTGATCTGCAGACCGAGGAGATGCTGATCAACATGGGGCCTCAACATCCTTCGACCCACGGGGTCCTTCGGCTTCTGCTGCGGACCGACGGGGAGATGGTCCTCGAAGCGATCCCGCACATCGGCTATCTGCACCGCTGCGCGGAGAAGATCGGGGAGAACCTTCAGCCGTTTCAGTTCATCCCCTACACCGATCGGATGGACTACGTCGCGGGGATGAACAACAACCAGGGGTTTTCGATAGCCATCGAGCGGCTTTGTGGGATCGAGGTGCCCCCACGTGCCCAGACGATCCGGGTGATCTTCGCGGAGCTCAACCGCATCGCCTCGCACCTGGTGTCACTGGGATGCTACGGTCTGGACATGGGGGCGTTCACCCCGTTTCTTTACTGCTTCCGCGAGCGGGAGATGATCCTCGATCTGTTCGAGGCCACCTGCGGGGCGAGGCTCACCTACAGCTACATCACCATCGGCGGAGTGACGGACGACCTGCCCGACGGGTGGGTCGAGAGATGCACTGAGTTTCTGGACTACTTCGAGCCCAAGATCGACGACTACAACAAACTGCTAAGCTTCAACCATATTTTCATAAAGCGGACCGGCAGGGTGGGGACGATCTCGCTCGAGGATGCCCTCGCCTGGGGGCTTACCGGTCCGGTACTGCGGGCGTCGGGTATCCGCTGGGATCTGCGCAAAGCCCTGCCCTATGACGGTTATGAGAAGTACGACTTCGAGATACCGATCGGTGAGCCGGGGGGAACCGGCGAATTTCCGCGTGGAGTTGAAGTGGGCGATAGCTGGTGCCGCTACTTCGTGCGCGTGCTGGAGATGGTGCAGTCCGTGCGGATCATCCGCCAGGCACTTGCTCGCCTCGAGGACGGCCCGGTGATCGCTCCCAAGATCAAGAACCTCAAGCTGCCCGCGGACGAGGTGTACGTCGAGGTGGAGAATCCTCGCGGGCAGTTGGGCTTTTACGTTCTGGGTGACGGATCGACGATTCCGGCGCGGGTCAAGGCGCGTGGCCCGAGCTTTTGCAACCTGTCGATCACCACCCACGTGTGCCGCGACATTATGATCGCGGACATGCCGGCGATCATCGGCAGCATCGACATGGTGATGGGCGAGGTGGATCGCTAAACGACCGTGCGCGTTTACCTCCATTCTTTCCGAGCCGGGAGCGCGAGTGACCGGTACCCGACCCCGCGCTAGCGCTTGGGGGTTGGATCAGTGGCGTCGAAGGTCTTTCGCGGACGCAGGGTGTCCGCTACGATTCGCACCCTTGTTCAACATGGGCAGCACGGCTGCCCGGAGCCGCTTGGTGACTCAGTTTTCCGTGCCATGGAGACCGAAGGTCGAAACGACGGACCTGCGGTTCGGCCGCAAGTCGACAGCCATGGTCGCGGTGTTCCTTGTTGTCACGGCCATCGGCTGGTGGGTCACGCGCTCGGTCTGCGATGGACATCCGGCTGCGCGACTCCTGTTCATCGTATGCCCGCTACTGGCCATGCACGCGGTGATCCTTGCCAAGATCGCGGTGCGGTGGTGGAAGCCGATAGAGCCCCTCCTTATCAGGTTTGCTTTCTTCATTCTCGTCGGCACCATTGTGGGGTTCTGCGTGCTCACCTGGGTAACCAACGTGCTGTTCGCCTGGGTTACTGCCGGGTTGGTTGAATCTGCGAGCAATGACCCCAGCGTGCTTTCATGGTTCGGTGCCCCGCTCACCCTGGTGGAGATCACCGCGGCGATCCCTGGATGGCTGCCGGGTTGGACTTGCTGTCTGATCTGGCCCTTGCAGTACCCATTCGTGCGCGATCTTGTCGCCCTGGGGGCGATCGTGGGGATCTTCGTCGGGACGGCACCGGCCTATTTCATCTGGTGGGAGCGTAAGGCAGCCGGGCGGATTCAGTCGCGGGTCGGGCTGATGCGTACGGGGAAATGGCATGGCTGGGCCCAGTCGCCGGCTGACGGTCTCAAACTGCTTCTAAAAGAGGATCTGGTACCCGGCGGGGCGGACAAGGTCCTCTTCCGGGCGGCTCCCTATTTCGCGTTCGTTCCCGCCGCCCTGGCGTTTGTCGCCCTGCCCTTCGGGGTCACCTACATCTTCCGTGACACGGAGGTGTCGCTGGTCTTTGTTCTGGGAATGTTGGGTATCGAAGTCGTCGGGGTCATCCTGGCCGGTTGGGCGTCCAACAACAAGTGGAGCATCTACGGGGCGATGCGCGAAGCCTGCCAGATGATCTCCTACGAGATACCTATGGGCATGTCTCTTCTGATCCCGGTGGTGTGCGCCGGAACGTTGAGCCTGGCCCGGATCGGCGAACTGCAAAGCGGAGGCTGGTTCACCTGGCTGGCCTTTCGCAACCCGTTCACCTTCGTTGCTTTTGTCTGTTACTTCATCACCTCCCTGGCCAGTTGCAAGCGGGCCCCGTTCGATCTGCCCGAGGGCGAAAGCGAGCTGGTGGCCGGCTTCCTCACGGAGTATTCCGGTCTTCGTTGGGGATTGTTCTTCCTGGGGGAGTACGCCGCCATGCTGGTGGTCTCGGCTCTGGCGGTGATTCTGTTTCTCGGGGCGTGGAACTCCCCGTTCCCGACCTCCTGGGGCGACCGGTTGGGTGACGGCATTTTGGCACAGGGACTGAAGGGCGTTTTATTCGGCGGCCCGGTCTGGTTCGTAGCCAAGGCGTTTTTCTTCGTCTTCGTGCAGATCTGGGTGCGCTGGACCCTGCCGCGGATTCGGATTGATCAGGTGCTTTACGCCTGCGTTCAGGTGCTGTTGCCCCTGACCATGCTTCTGCTTATGGGAGCCACGCTGTGGACCTGGGCGTCGACGTCGGAAAGCAGAGTGTGGGCGACGCTGGATCTGATCGCCAACATCACTCTCGGCCTGGTAGGCATGGTGTTTGTGGCGGGGTTCGTGGGAATCGCCGGGTACGGGTATTATCACCGCCGCCGGCTGGTGGGTTATCTGGCGGTCGACGCCCTGCCGGGTGGTTAGGGCGCGTGTGCTCTTGAGAAACCTGGCCTGTTGAGAAACATGCGCTCTTGAAAACCGGCCCTTTTGAGAAACTTGCGTTTTCGTCGCTATGGTTGGTAGTTCCGACAGACTGAAAGTGTTATTCCCGGCTGCGGCGCTTTTGCTGTTCGCGGGCGTGGTGTCCGGGTTCCAGGCGGAGGCTGCGGGTGAGCCGGCAGCTATGACCGCGGTGACCGGGGCAGCCGCGCCCGGAGGGCTGCTCGAAGCGGTTCTGTTTTACGCGGTAGCTGCCTCGACGGTGATCGGTGCGCTCGGGGTATGCATAAGCAAGAACATCGTACGCATGGCCGTGTGGCTCTTCGTTACCCTCGGATCGGTGGCCCTTGTGTTTTTCCTTCTGGCAGCCACGTTCCTGGGAGCGATACAGCTCATCGTCTACGTGGGAGGCACGCTGATCCTGCTGGTTTTCGGGGTGATGCTGACCAGTAAGTCACCGTTCGTCCGGTTCGAGACCGGCAAGGGCGAGGTGGCGGCAGCCTTTATCGTCTGCGGTGCCCTGCTAATCAGCCTGTGTGTGATTCTGCTGCGGGCTTCCTGGCCCGAGGCTCTGGGGGCGGCCGAGGGCGTGGCGGTCGCCGACATCGGCAGGCGGCTGCTGACCACCTACCTGGTGCCCTTCGAGGCCGCCGGTGTCCTGCTGATGATCGTGATGGTCGGGGCTGCCCACCTGGCCCGGCAGGAGAAGCAGTGAGGAAGCTGTTAGCTATCAACTACTTAGCTATTAGCTACTAGCCAAAGAGGGCGGAGACGTCTATCGGGTGCGTGGTAGACGCAGTCGCGTGACAGGATGCTCCACGATTATGACGTTTCATAAGTCCTGTGACTATGGGTGCCACGGACAAGCTCTGCTTGTCCGTGGAACGGGTCCGACCAGACGCATCACGGCGCGGACAAACAAGTTTGTCCGTGGCACCCAACAATGGTCTTGAGACTGATGAAACACTAGGGTGGGGTGTGATGCTGGCAGGAAACGTTACAGTCTGACCGCGGTAGAGTTGTTGCGATGCTGACTATCGGTGTGACCCATTATCTGGTTTTGGCGGCGGTGCTGTTTTGTTGCGGCATCTTCACCATGGCCACCAAGCGCAACGCGATCGGGATTCTGATCGGTGTCGAGCTGGTGCTCAACGCCGCGAGCGTGAATCTTGTCGCGTTCGACCGGTACCTCGGTGTGGGTAAGCCGGACGGGCAGATCATGGCCCTTTTCGTGATCGTGCTTGCGGCTGCGGAAGCCGCCCTGGCCGTGGGAATCTGCGTGAATCTATACAAGAACCTGTCGACCGTGGACGTCGACAAAGCCGACCGTTTGCAAGGGTAGGCGATTGTGGATTGTGGATTGCGGATTGCGGATTGCGGATTGGAGATTGTCGATTGTTTGGCGTTTGGAACTGACCCCTGACCCCTGACAACTGACAACTGATAACTGCTGAATGTCCGGACACACGTACGAAATCCTGCTCGCCCTCGGGGTTCTCGCCCCGATGATCAGCTTCTGGGTGCTGGTCTTCTTCGGCCCCAAGCTGGGTAAGCCGGGGGCGGGGTGGTTCGGTGTCGTGCTGGGGATGGGCGTACCGCTGGTCTTGGCGACCATCGTGCTTTACGGCTGGTGGTGGGGGGAAGATGCAGCCTCGCGCGCCGCCCTGACGGAGGGGGCGTACCGGTACCACTGGGCGGACCTGGGTACTGTGCCCGTCACCGTCGGCGTCAAGCTCGATTCCCTCACCGTAGCCATGTTCTTCATGGTCACCTTCGTCGCCTTTTGGATTTTCGTCTTCAGCATCGGCTACATGTCGGGGCACAGCGACGAGGTGGAGGGCAGGAGCAAGTATTCCCGCTTCTTCGCCTATCTGTCGCTGTTCGGTTTCTCGATGCTCGGGCTGGTGGTTTCCAGCAGTCTGCTGTTCTTGTTTATCTGCTGGGAGCTGGTGGGCCTGTGCAGCTATCTGCTGATCGGGTTCTACTTCGACAGGGCCTACGCATCGGCGGCTGCCATCAAGGCGTTCGTCACCAACCGGGTGGGCGACTTCGGCTTTCTGATCGGGCTGATGCTGGTCTACTTCTACCTGGGGACGCTCGATCTGGACGAGGCCGCTGAGAGGTTCGCCGAGCAGTACGGGGCGTTTCTGTCGGATCCGCACTCCGCGGCTGCGGGAATCTTCGGAAGTTCCTTCACCCTGTTTGGCTGGTCGCTGGCGACGATCATGGGGATCGGGCTGTTTTGTGGAGCCATGGGCAAAAGCGCCCAGTTCCCCCTGCACGTCTGGCTGCCGGATGCGATGGCCGGTCCCACGCCGGTCAGCGCTTTGATCCACGCCGCCACCATGGTGGCAGCCGGTGTGTACCTGGTCGCCCGGGTGTTTCGGCTGATGACCCCGGACGCCCTGATGTTCATCTCCCTGATCGGCTGTCTGACCCTGACGCTGATGGCCCTTGTCGCCATCGTGCAGACCGACATCAAGAAGTGTTTGGCCTACTCCACGCTCTCGCAACTGGGTTACATGATTTTCGGCTTGGGTTGCGGGGCGTGGATCGCAGCCCTCTTCCACCTGATAACCCACGCGTTTTTCAAGGCCATGCTGTTCTTGTGCTCGGGCCAGGTGATCGAGGGCTGCCACCACGAGCAGGACATGCGCAAGATGGGCGGCCTGCGCCGCAAGATGCCCTGGACCTGCTGGACGTTCTTTATCGGCGTGCTGGCGATTTCAGGTGTGGGGATTCCGTGGATAGGTCCCGGGCTTGGTGGGTACTACAGCAAGGACGAAATCCTGAAAGTCGCCTGGGTGCGCTCGTTCGCCTGGGATGATTACAGCAAGCATGACCTCCGCGGCGAGCCTGCTCAGCATGCGTCGGACGCCGCGACCAACACGTCAGTGCACGCGAATGCGCAACATCAATCCGAGCCCCAAGCGCCAGCGACGGGTTGGGAGACCCCGCGCTTGCGCTTGGGGCTCGGATCAGCGCCGCCGGTTCGCGCAGGGTCGTATGGGAAAAGGCATGTCCGACTCGTTTCGGACATGCTCGATCGTGGACAGGAACATGATCCTCACGCCGCCAAACACCCCGATTTACACGAGGCGGCGAAGGTTGCGATTTTCGACGGTATCCCGCCTCTGCCCAAATGGATGTTCTGGCTGGCGATCATCACTGCTTACGTCACGCCGTTCTACATGTTCCGCGCCTGGTGGATGACGTTCATGGGCAAGCCGCGCGACGAGCACGTGTACGAGCACGCCCACGAGATGAGGTTGATGTACGTTCCGCTGATCGTGCTCGCCGTGGGGACGTTCGTGGCGAGCTATTGGCTGTTCCGCGATATGTTTGCGGAGGCCGCCCAGGTCGCGACCGATGCAGCGGTGGTCATGGCCCTCGATGGTCATGCGAATACCGAGGCGATGCATCTGGCGCACGGCCGGTTGATTCCGGTAGTGGGGTTTGCGTTCCTCGTCGGGTTTGGGTTCGCCTGGGGCATCTACCGCCGCGGCCTCGAGCACGCGGAGGAGGCCAAACGCTTCCTGAGACCTATCCACACCCTGCTGGAGCAGAAATACTTCATCGACCACGTGTACGACTTCGTTTGGGTGAAGGGCTGCATCCTGCTTGCCCACGTCGCCCGGTTTATTGACACGTGGTTTGTGGATTTGATCTTCGATACGCTGGCCAGCGCGACGGAGCGGCTGGCGGCGTTTTCCGGTTTGATCCTCGACAATCACGGGGTCGACGGGGTGGTCAACGGTATCGCCAAGACCTCGCAGGACATCGGCGAAGTGCTGCGCAAGCCTCAGACCGGGCGGGTGCGCAATTACGTCCTGATCGCCGCCGGGGTGGCCACGGTGGTGATCATTTGCCTGGCGTGGTTGGCATCGCGAAACGGTGGCGAGCTGGTGACCCTGGCCGGGGGACATACTCGGTAAGGTGGTTGAAGAAAGGACGTGGAAGTTGGCGGTACGGGTAAGCAACGAGGTTCTTCTGGGCGGCACCGTCAAGGGGCAATCCGTGAGGATTGACCCTTGGCAGTGGTCGAGTGGCGGAGCATTCCACGGCCAAGTCCACCCGGATAGGGACTTGTCAGTTACGTAGGCTGAAGTAAACGGCGGTAGTTCGATGAACATACTTTCACTGATCGTGTTTATCCCGACGCTGGGCGCGCTCCTCTGCCTGGTGGTGCCCCGGCGTTACGTGCGAACGGTGGCCCTTGCGGCGAGCCTTGCGGCCCTGGTGGTCTCGGCCGGGCTGTTCTGCACTTTCCTGGGCGCCGGGGGCGATTCGCAACACACCATCTTCGGGAGCAGCTATGGCACGCTGCACCACGTCGAACGGGCGGCGTGGATTACCACCAAGACGTTCACCATCGAGTACTTCCTCGGCGTCGACGGGCTCAGCTTCCCGTTGATCATCCTGACCACGCTGGTCGGGTTTCTAGCCTGCCTGGCGAGCTGGAACTTCGACAAGTGGAAGATCAACCGGGGGCCGCGGGCGTACTTCGCGCTATTCCTGCTTCTCGAGACCGGCATGCTGGGGGTCTTCGTCTCGCTCGACTTCTTTTTGTTCTACATCTTCTGGGAAGTGATGCTGCTTCCCATGTATTTCCTGATCGGGGTGTGGGGCGGGGCCCGGCGGGAATACGCCGCCATCAAGTTCTTCCTGTTCACCCTGGCCGGTTCGGTGCTGATGCTCGTCGCCCTGGTGGCGATGTACTTTTACAGCGCTGAGGCCGTTCTGGATGCGATCGCCGGCGCGCAGGCCGATCCGGGCAATTCCGCCCTGGTCTCCGCGGACGACGGGGTGATGTCCGGTTATCGCGTCGACGGCCACCGGCTTACCGGCGGAACGTTCGATCTGATCGAGCTGTCCACCAACGAGATCATCCAAGACTACTTCGCGGGGCGGAGCACCCTCTTTCTGGGCATGCGCTTCGCCCCTTTGATGTTCATGTTCCTGTTCATCGGGTTCGCCATCAAGCTGCCCTGCGTTCCGTTTCACACCTGGCTTCCCGACGCCCACGTGGAGGCCCCGACGCCGATCAGCATGATCCTGGCCGGTGTTCTGCTGAAGATGGGCGGCTACGGCTTCCTTCGATTGTGCTACCCGATCTTTCCCACCGGGGGGGAAACCTGGGCCTTTCTCCTGGCGATGATCGGACTGGTGAGCATCATCTACGGTGCGCTATGTGCAATGGCCCAGACCGATTTCAAGAAGCTGGTGGCCTACAGCTCCGTATCACACATGGGGTACGTCCTATTGGGCATCGCGGTGATGACCCCCGCCGGTTTCCAGGGGGCGATGTTCCAGATGCTCGCCCACGGCATCAGCTCACCCATGTGCTTCTTTTTAGTCGGGGTGATTTACGACCGAGCCCACCACCGCGACATCAACCGCTTCGGCGGATTGTGGCTTACCATGCCGCGTTACGGCACCATGGCCACCATCGGGTTTTTCGCCTCGCTGGGCTTGCCCGGGCTTTGCGGGTTTATCGGGGAGGTCTGGGTGCTATTGGGTACGGTGGCAGCCCGCGACCATTTCAGTTGGGCGTTGCCTGCTGCTATTGTAGCCGCCTCGGGTGTGATTCTGACGGCCGGTTATATTCTCTGGTTGATTCGCCGGGTCTATTTGGGGACGGAGCGTCCCGAGCATACCGGCTTTCCCGACGCATCGGCGCGGGAAACGCTTATACTCGTTCCGATGGCGATCCTGTGCATCGCCATGGGCGTGTTCCCCATGCAAACGGTGTTCAACTTCACCAACGGAACGCTCGACCTGATGCTGACCGGTGTGCGTGACGCGATCGGGTGGACGCTGTAAGCGTGCGTTGCTCGCCGCAGACCTGGCGGAATGCGGAATGCGGAATTGGGGATCGGGGATTGGGGATCGGGGATTGGGGATCGGGGATCGGGGATCGGGGATCGGGGTGGGTGGCAACTATGGATGGTCTGTAACGAAGTGAGCTTCCTGGCACAAGTGAACCCGTGGGCGAGCGTGGACGTGGGACACGATCTGTTCGTGTTCTCACCCATTATCGCCCTGGTCTGCACGATGCTGGCGGTGCTTGCCTGCCCGATCATTCTCGGCAGAAGCCCGCGGGTCATAGTGACGGTGGCCCTTTTCGGGGTGATCACGACTTTGCTTCTTTCGCTCAAGGTCGCCGGGGCGGTCGCCGGCGGCGGGGTAAGCGGCCTGTCCACCCAGATCGGCGGGGGGATTCTGATCGCCGACAACCTATCGATCTGCTTTCAGATCATCCTCCTCGTCTTCATGCTCGGGATAATCTGGCTGTGGTGGATGGGCTCTGCCAAGACCGAACGCAACGCCCCGGAGTTTTTTGTCCTCCTGTTGGGTAGCGCGTTGGGCATGGTCTTGATGGTCAGCACCGGCAATCTGCTGATGGTTGTCTTGGCGATCGAGATGGCCTCTTTGCCGAGCTATGCCCTGGTCGGGTTCGACAAGCGCGATCGGGTCGGCGCGGAAGCGTCCCTCAAGTACATGGTTTTCGGGGCGATCAGCGCCGCGATCATGCTCTATGGTGCGAGCCTGCTGTACGGCCTGGTGGGGAGCCTGAACGTCGCCGATCTCGCGCAGTTCACGTTCGGCGAGTTGGCCTTTGGCTCCAACCGGGTTCTGCTGTCTTTGGGTTTGCTTTGCTTCTTCGCAGGTATTTGCTTCAAGATCTCCGCGGTGCCGTTTCACTTCTGGTGTCCCGACGCCTTCGAGGGGGCCAAGATCGAGGTGACCACCTGGCTGAGCGTGGTGAGCAAGGCCGCGGGGCTCATTCTGCTTACCCGGCTCGTCTTGGTGTTCTGCTCGGTGGTGGAGCATCCCACGTCATTTGACCGGCTGGCCCCGCTGGCCTGGGCCATTGGGATCGTGGCAGCGGTGACCTGCACGGTGGGCAACTTCGCCGCGTTCAAGCAGCAGAGCGTCAAGCGTTTGCTGGCCTATTCCTCGATCGCCCACGCCGGGTACATGATGATGGCCGCAGCCGTCTTCGTCTATTCCAAGGACCCGGGCCACACCGCGGGCGTCAGCGCCCTTCTGACCTACATTATAATCTACATGTTCATGAACCTGGGGGCGTTCGGGGTCACCGCCCTGATCGTTTGGGATACGGGCAGTGACGGTATCGAGGCCTTCACCGGGCTCACCCGCCGCGCATGGTGGCTCGCGGTTCCGATGACCATCTGCCTGGTGTCCCTGGTGGGCATTCCCCCGCTTGCCGGGTTTATCGGAAAATGGTGGGTGCTTCTGGCCCTGGGGACGATGGACACACCGGAACGGCACTACCACTATCTTGCGTGGGCCCTGATCGTAGTGATGTCGCTAAACACCCTGATCAGCCTCTTCTACTACATGCGCATAGTCGTGCAAATGGCCCTGCGCGACACCGATAGACCCGCGGTGCGCAGCCCGGTCGGGGGCGTCGCCCTGGTCAACCTGTGTGCGGTCATGCTTCTCGTGCTGTTCCTGTTCGCCCACCCGCTAAAGGCCACCGCTGATCGCTTCTCGCGAAGCATCTTCCGCCCGGCGGCGACGCTGACCGCTACAGCGACGGACGGGCACGAAACCGTTGCGGCGGCGATAGATGGGTCGAACTGATGGAATCGCGGGATACTGATGAAATCGCGGGATACTGATGAAATCAGCGGATAGCGTCGAGATTCTAAGCGAATTGCTGGGGGCGGAGCAGCGCAGCCTGGCGGTCCGGCTCCTCGAGTCCACCGTGTTCGTGCCCCGGCTTGGGGTCCATGACCTGCACCTGGTTAAGCGTTTGGCTGATCAGAGCAAAGAGCGCTGCGCGGAGCTGGCGGAGCTGATCATCGAGCTCGGCGAGGTACCCGCACCCTGCACGCACGACCCGACGTCGGCCGATCTGCACTATGTGGAATTGGGCTACGCAATGCCGCGCCTGCTCGCTGACCAGGTGGCGCTCTCTCGAATGTATTCCCAGGCCGCCGAACTCCTCGAAGAGGATTCCCCCGCCCGTGCGTTCGTAGTCCGCGCCTGCAATCAGCTTCGTCAAGATCGCCCCGGCGACAAGCATGTGCTTAGCGCCTAAGGGGTGACGCTGCACGGAGCGCAGGACGGCGGGTGGCATGCCCCCTCTCGAGCAGGCATGGAACCCTGCGGCGCTCGACATGGCCGCCCTGAAGAGCGGCCACGCCACCCGGTATGGCGAACGCCTGAGAATGGCGTAGACTACGCCCCATGGACGAATCCAGAAAGATCCGCCTGACCGACTACGCCAGTTGTGCCGGGTGAGCGGGCAAACTTCCGCAGGAAGTAACCGCGCAGGTGCTGCGCGAAATCCCTCGATTCGAGGACCCCAACCTGCTCGTCGGAACCGACCTGTTCGACGACGCAGGGGTGTATCGCCTCGACGCCTCCACCGCCCTGGTGACCACGATCGACTTCTTCCCGCCGCTGGTCGACGATCCCTACACCTTCGGGCGGATCGCCGCAGCCAACAGCCTGTCGGACATCTACGCCATGGGCGGGAGGCCGCTCTGCGCCCTCAACGTCGTCGGTTTTCCCGACAAAGAGCTTCCGATCGACATTCTCGGCGATATTCTCCGGGGCGGGGCGGAGCGGGTCAAAGCCGCGGGAGCGGTGGTAGCTGGCGGACACAGCGTACGCGACAGCGAGATCAAGTTCGGCCTGGCGGTGACCGGGGTGATCGACCCGAACCGGATCGTCACCAACGCGGGAGCCAAGGTCGGCGATCGGCTGGTGCTGACCAAGCCGATCGGCAGCGGTGTGCTGACCTCTGCAGCCAAAGCGGGAAAGATCACCCAGGCGGACCTCGCCGAGGCGATCGACGTCATGACCGACCTGAACGCCGGGGCGTGCCAGGCCATGCTCGATGCCGGGGCCACCGCAGCCACGGACATCACCGGCTTTGGCCTGATCGGACACGCCCACGAGCTGGCCCAGGCCGGCGGGGTGACCGTCGAACTCAAGGCCACCTCGGTACCTTTGATGGAGCAGACCTTACGCCTCGCCCGGGCGGGTGTTCTAACGCGGACCCACAAGGCCACGCTCGCCCACCTGGGCGATCGCTTCCGGGCCGATGGGATTGACGAAACACTTGTGTCCGTCCTGGCAGACGCCCAAACCTCCGGCGGCCTGCTCATCGCCGTACCGGATGAGCGACTGGATCAGCTCATCAAGGGTCTAGGGGAACGCAACACCCGGTCCGCAGTCGTCGTCGGGCGCGTGACGGCCCCGTCGGAGTGTACGGTCGTTCTCGCATAGACGGTTTTCAGCAAGGGTATCTTTGTCGCGCAGGGTGCCCCATTCTTCGCGCGGCAAAGGTTGGGGAATGGATGTTCGTGCGACACCTCTTCGGCTGAGCAATCCGTCCCTCACCCTTTTCTAACGAAAAGGATGGGGCACCTGCGGTGAATCATTCGGGCTTAGGCGTTTGGGCGGGTGGGAACCTCAGGGTGAGGCGGGCAGAGTAAAGACCCTCCTGGGACGCCTGTACGGAGAAGATGGCGAACTGGAGAGTGCGTCCCAGTGAGGCTAACTCGCGGACGGCGTCCGCCGGGTTAATCGCCGAATAGGCCCCTGGGGCTTCGCGCTCATCTCGCAAAGAGGTAGATCGGGCTCCGCCCGACACTGGATTGGATTGTCGGGCAAAGCCCGACCTACGGTCGCGGTTCGGGTCTGCCGATTCCTTACGGTCGCGGTTCTGGTTCGCCGATTCCTTACGGTCGCGGTTCGGATCGCGGGGGAGGAGCACGTCGAGCGTGGTGGCACCGCGTTGCACACGCAAGGTTGGACCGGGGTCCGCGGTGCTTTTCTCCAATCGCCGGCGGAGGTCGGCGCTGGGCCGGCTCAGGTCGAGCAGGGAACCATCGATACCGATGATGCGATCGCCGGGTTGGAGGCCCGTGGCCGCAGGTGTGTCGGCATAGACCCGGGCCACCTCGACGGTGCCGGATTGCTCCTGTCTTTCCTTCATTGCGATCCCGAATTGCCGGCCGGAGGGGGTGTAGAACCCGCCCCCCGTGGGGGACGTGGGCGCCTGCCACCACGCCATATCCAGCAGTGACGGTTTGCCCGCGTCGAGATCGCCGAGCCAGCGGTCGAGGGCATCCGTCGCCAGGCCCGCACGCACGGTTGCGAGCACCATCAGGTCCTCGTTTCGCAGGCTCAGCGCCCGTAGGTCGCGGACGGCTGCGAGCGGGGGGCTCAGCCCGATCTGAGCATCGAGGATCCGCTCCAGGTGGTCACGGCTCAGGGCAAAGACGAACCAGTTGCCGATCGTCGCCCAGGCTGGCTCCAGGTTCGCAAGAAGCTGCACCAGTGGAACCTCAGACCGCTCGGCATAGGACCGCAGGGGCACATGGGTCACCGTCGTGCCCAAGTGGGTGCTGTGCTGGATGGTCGGCGGATGAGTCCGGGCAGCCGAGTCGAAGGCCTTCAGCAGGTTGACCAGGTTGCCCGCTACCGTATTCACCTCGTCGCGTAGAGCCCGAGCGTCACCGCATTCAAGCAGCAGGGCGAGCTGGGGCGTCGACCCGCGCTGACTTAGATCCTGCCCCCAAGCAACGATTACGTGCTCCCCGAGCAGGGTGGTCGGCTGCGGATCGGGCGGAGCAGGACCGCGCAACGCCTCAAACAGGGTCAGATAACGCCCCATCGGTCCGGAGGTCGGATTGGCCGCCGCCTGGGCGAAGGTCTGCTCAAAGTCGATGGTGAACGCCGCAGCAAGAAGAGTCGTCTGCGGAAGACGCAGCAGTCGCCTGGTCGCCAAATGGGAGAGCCGGCCCTGGCGATAGGGGGTGAGCAACCTTGCTCGAATGGCCAGTTCGATTCGGCCGTCCCCCTCATACATGCCCACAACCGCCCGGTCAATCGCCGGCCACAATACGGCTGAGTGCGACTTCACCGTCTTCCCGGTGTCGGCACCTGCCATATACACGAGGGCCAGAGGCCGGGGGGGAAGATGCTTCACCAGGCTGCGGTACTTGGGGCTTGCCCGCAGCGTATCCCCCCTGCGCCCTCTCATTAGGGCCATCGTCTCCCGCAGAAGCGAGGTCTCACCTGCCCGGCGGGCCATCGCCACCACGTTGCCATGTACGCAAACGCGGATCCCGTCGTCCGTGCGAAAGGAATACGCCCTTCGTGAATTGCCTCCGCGGTTGCCCCGGCGGTGCGGGAACCAACGATCCAGAACGGCTTCATCCTCGATCCGCACGTACCATACAGCCCCGTCTAATTGCGACCAGGAGGACGCGGCGATGCCCATCTCCGCATGCATCAGCTCGTCAATACTGATTGTGCTGCCGGGGCCCAGAAATCTCGTGACCGCCGCGCGCAGGTCCAACGGGGTGGCGTTATCTGCGCTGGCTCCTGAAAGCAGCGGCAATAACCGCCAGGCATGCGCCCGGTGCAGGGCTTCGTCCACCTCGGCAAGTTGGCCAAACCGAACGAACAGATTCGCGGAAGCGGGCACGTACCCTGCAAAGGGAGCGGGACCGGGGCTGAGGGCAGGACCATCCTGCCCGAGTGCCGAAGTGACGACACAAAGCGACAGGAGCGCCCCGTAGGGCAGCCGGCCGGGAACTCCAGCACCTCGGCCAAAGTAACCCGTCAGACCGCAAAGCCCGATTGACCGGAATGCGGAACAACCAGCGTGGAAGGGTTTCACCGTCAAAGCCCCATCGCCCGCGAGATGACTGCACAAGGTTTGTCGGGAGACATCGCCGCGCACCCGGTACGGGCCGACAGCTCCGGATTTCCTACTGGGGCTGCTTCACGTCCTCGAGGTCGTCGCTATCGGGCGGAGCCGGCTCCAAGGGCGCCGGCGTCTTCGGGTCCGCTCCCGGAATGTGATCCACACCTTCAGACCGGTTTTTGGCCTCGTTGAGAATATCAAGCAGTTGAATGACGGTCAGATCAAGACCTTGCCGCAACGACTCGCCGCTCTGCTCCCTCTTCTTCCAGTTCTCCCGGGTCCGCTTGATCCAGGCCTCGAGCTCCCGCTCCTCCGGGCTGGGGCTGTCTGCAGGGAGCGTCTCGGACTGGGCAGCCGGGACGGGCGATACGTTCTTGGTCACCGTCCCCTCACCCCGCTCGCCGGCAACCTGATTCAAGCCGCCGTCGAAGACACCCAGAAACGCCAGGGCGATAACCGCGGCGGCCGCCAGCGGACCGGCGATGTACAACCCACGACGAAAACGCCCCGTCCATCGCGGGGTGGAAAACTCCGTGCAGGCCAAAAGTCGCTGGGAGAAACTCTCATGGAGCGTCACGGCGTCCTCATCGGATGCGATGATGTGGCCCGTAACCTCCAAGAGGGCCAACGCCCGCCGACACTCCGCACAACCCACGCGGTGAGCCCCGAGTTCGGTGGCCAGGCTCGGGGAGAGTTCCCCGTCCAGGTAAGCGTCGAAAAGTTGCTGAGCTTGCTCGCAATCCATCAACAAGTTCGATCCAAAAGCCGTGCAACCGCTCTGGAATGGCCAACAGCCAACAGCGAATTGAGAAAAGCAGGGCAAAGATCGCCTTTGCCTCTCCGGTCGTTTCGCTACTCGCTATTCGCCATTCGCAGTTCCTTTGCTATTCGCCATCCGCCATTCGCAATTCCTCTTACCCCGCCTGCCCCGAAAGATTGCAAAACGGCCGCAATGCCTGCGCGTCTACAGATTCCAGCATCTCCCGCAGACGAAGACGAGCCCGGTGAAGATGACTCTTCACGGTTGCGACGGGCAGCTCCAGCACACCGGAAATCTCCTGGCAACTGAACTCGTGCCGATAAAAAAGCAGCACGGTCGCTCGCTGCGGCGGGCTGAGCCGGCTCACCGCCTCCCACACCTTGCCCTTTAGCCGGGCAGCATCTTCCGACTCGGCCGTTGCCGAGGGCGTTTCATCGCTTACCGCGGGAAGCCCGGTGAAGTCCAGCTCGCCGGTGAGCGGGCGTTTGCGGCGCAACCGGTTCAGACAAATCCGATAGCCGATCGTAAACAGCCAGGTGCTGAAGCGGTACTCGCTGGAAAACGACTCCAGCGACGCGAACGCTTTCAGAAAGGCGTCCTGGCAGACCTCCTCCGCGTCGTGGTGGTTACGCACCATCCGCCAGATGAAGGCGAAGAGGCGATCCTTGTGCAGGTCCACCAGCTCGCGCAGGGCGCAGGAATCCCCCGAGCGAGCCCGCGTAATGAGCTGCCTCTCCGACTCCCGGCTGACTGTTCCCGCGGTTTCAGTCACCAGAACTCCCACCTGTTCCAGTATATTATACCAGATCGCCCGCCATGTGTTGCGGACATCTGACGCCTCTATAGAATCGGACCAAACGGACCGACAGGTTCAGCCGCGACTCCCGGAATCCCGTAACATTCTACCGCAAATAGGATTATGGGCAAGAAACGCCCCCCGGACAACACGATCTGCCGCAATCGCAAGGCCTCTTTTCGGTTCCACATCCTGGAAGAGATCGAGTGCGGCATCGCCCTTTTGGGCACCGAGGTCAAGAGCCTTCGGGCCCGGGATGCCTCCTTGGAGGAGGCGTACGCTCGCATTGAAAATGGTGAACTGTGGCTGATTAACTGCCACATATCAGCCTACAAGTTCGCCAGCACCGAAGACCATGATACGGTGCGTCGGCGAAAGCTGCTGGTCCACGCCCGCGAGCTTGCCAAGCTGAGGCCCAAGGTCGAACAGCGAGGCCTGACCCTCGTGCCCCTGCGGCTCTATTTCAACGACCGGGGCCTGGCCAAAGTCACCCTCGGGCTCGCCCGCGGCAAGGCCGCCCGGGACAAGCGCCAGGCCATAAAAGCCCGCGAGCACAAACGCGAAATGGAACGAGCCACCCGCCGACACCGCTGACCCACCCCGATGACGGACTTGACAATATGAAGGTGCTCCCTGCATCCTGTCCAACTGCGCCTGAGCAGGTCTTTTTACTGGCGGGAGTCTGACCTATGCAGCAAACCTCCTGCAATCCGGACACGCCCGCATCAATTCCGATCGACGGGCTTTGAGGTAATCCAGGGAGGGAGGTTCTTATGCCGATCCGCATAAAATGCCTTGACAAACCGCGAGACAGATCGCAACCTACGGAGGATACGGGACCTAGCGCTCCTCTGGCAGACGATCCAGAGGCGTGTTATGCGAACAGGAAAGCAAAGTTCCGCATGTTGTGCGGGTCAAGCTAATCACTGTTAGCCACCAATGAACCGTTACAGCATCTCCTGATTGGACGGCCCGAATGACCGACCAGCAAATTGACAAGGTCCAAGCGGCGGTCTTGGTGGAGAACGCACACGAACTGTGGATACTTGCTAGGATCTTTGCGCTCACGCATGAGGATCGACGTCGTCGAAAAAAGTACTGGTTCACCCAACTAGCTCGGGCAACGCTGATCGCTTCCATGGTTACTGTAGTTTTGTCGGCGTTTGGGTTTTCCCAAGTAGCCGGTGTATCCGACGGTTCCCGCCCTGATGTCGCCGTTAATACACCGCGCGACAGTCCGAGTTCCAACGAACCGGAACCACAACCGAATCGCGTGATTTGGTTCTTGACCGCGCTATGCGCCGCGTTGGCCGCGGGCGCGAAGCTCGGCGAGCAACACATCGGTCGTCCCGAGGACATACAGGCCCATTCGAATGCGGAGCTCTTACTTGCAGGAAAGATGGATTCTTTAAAACTCCTCGTGGCAAGAATCATCGGCTACCACGATGGGACTCAATCCTACGAGTTTCAAGAGTTGTCCGATCAATATGACGTTCTCGCGGTACAGATCGGTGAGGCTGGCAAGCTTGTTGGGGTCACGCCCGACAGGGCAAAGGAGCCTGCCGCGCAAGAAGCGATAGAGGGCAACGCAATCGACATTGCACTATCTCGTGTCAAGACTCCAGAAGAGCTTCCGGACAGTGCACCCGGTATTGAAGCCGCCGTCCGCGGAGGTTCAGCCTGATGCAGGTAAAATCCAAGCTTTTGAAACGCGGCTCTCAGATCCCGTACAAGATCTTTCACGACGGAGGAAAGGAACATTACAACGTCAGGATTTACTTGTATGCGAAGCCCGATACACTAAGTTCAATCAACAGGGTTGAATACTTACTCCATTCGTCGTTTCGTAATCCACGTCGAGTTTCAACCGATCGCGACAACCGTTTTGCCATTGATATCTGGACTTGGGGTATGTTCGATATCGAGGTGACGGTCCACTTTTCGAAAGGTGAAAAGCAGGAGCTAAAACATTCCGTCAAGTACTCGTTGCCGCCCGATGACGGGTCAAACTATGTCCAACTATAGCTGGCTGACAATTGCGTTAACCGGAGCGGCGAATCCGGCGGAATCTGAATGAACAGCGTAAAGTCGCCGCCCGGTTACGCTGGTCGTTCCCGGCGTCCGTAGGTCTCGCTGACCGAGCTGTTCAGGTCGGGGATCCGCTTGTCCAGGGAGCGGTGTTGGCCGGCGCGATCAATGCACTTCCCCGGCACGTCCATCAAGGACTTCAGGTCCTTTTGGGTCGTCAGGATCTGCGTCTCGAACCGGTTCACCTCCCTGCCCGCCGGGAGGTCTCGCTCTTGGACGCGGCCTGCCTCTCTTTCGCCCGGCCGCCCACAACTGGGTGCATCGTGGGGTCGATGGGCAAACGCTCGATCCGCCGCCGGCGGATTCACATCAACGCAAGCCGCCAGACAGGTACCTGAGGCTTTGCCCGACGCAACGTCATCCACTCCGCCGATGTCGGGCCGAGCCCGACCTACGATCTATTGTACCACGCCCGCGACGACCGCCGGAGACCAGGCGTCTGCCGGAACGGGCTGCGACAGCGGGCTCGACAGTGCGTGTTGGATATGTTATACTCGCGTTCTCCATCCGGCTGCTCGTTCGCGCATTTCGCGCCCTTTGCTGCCGGTCGGCGGGGGTGCGGCCAAGTTACGACCCAACGCCCGGTGGAGGAGTCGTCCGGCGTCCAGGAGTGCCCCGGTTTTGTCACCAACCTCATTCAAACAGGCGGTAGATCATGGGAGAGAGCGGAGGGCGTTCACCCTCATCGAGCTGCTGGTGGTGATCGCCATCATCGCCATGTTGATCGCGATTCTGCTCCCTTCGCTGGAGGCGGCCCGGCGGGCTTCGAAGAGGGCGACCTGTCTGGCGCACATCAGGAACATCGCCTCCAGCAGCCGGATCTACGAAGCTGACGATCCCGCCGGCTGGGGCATCCCGGTCCACCCCGGTCAATACACCCAGGACGCGGCCAACCCCACCTACGTTGGGGCCTACGAGTGGGGGGGTAAGAGCGGCATCGGGTGGCCCGACTTCGTCGACGGGAGCCCGCCCGGAATCTACGGCAGCAAGTACGGCACATTGGCCGGTTTCGGGCCTGCCACCCGGCCTATGAACGGCATCCTCTATACCAGCGGTTTCAAGGACTACCTCCTCCCGGACTTTGATCGCGCCGGAGCCCAGGCGGATACCAGGCTTAGACTCGATCTGTTCAAGTGTCCCGCAGACGACGGCCCGCCGCGCGGAGGGCACTGCCAGGACTGGCTCGACCAGGACGAGCGGTCGTCGTTCGATCACTTCGGCAACAGCTACGCGGCCAATCTCTTCATGGTGCACACCTCCTCATCCACCACCATGCGGAGCAACTCGCCCTACATGCGTCCGACGTCGCGCGTGCCCACGCCGTCCCGGGTGATCTATTATGAGGAGAACATCGGCCGGTGGGCCTGGGCGGCCCGGAGGGACCCGTGCACTTTCATCACCGGCGTCTATGTCGGACCGACTCGGGCGATCCGCGGCTGGCACGGGAGGGACTGGACCTACAACCGCGTGTTCGTCGACGCCCATGCGGAAACCCAACGCGTATACCTCGAAGGAACCCAAGACAACGACGGGTACGTGGAGCACTATCGGTCGGAGGATCTCGGGAGTTATCCACCATGGCCCGGCTATCCTAACCCCGACTACCGGTTCTACATCTGTGTCCTCGTCCGCGGAGTCGGCTGGCAAAAGGACACCCTGCCGTCAACGACCATTGAAACCGGGGTGCACCACCCCGGGGAGCGGAGACCCTCCTACGAAGACTGCGTTTCTCAGAAGGACTGGTGACGCCGCCCCACGGTGGGCGCCGTAGCCCGGTAGGTGATACACCAGCCTTCACCATCTCCCTGACACCGAGGTGACACCTACTTCAACCCACAAGGCGGCGTCGGGCGGAGCCCGACCTACCTGTCTGGAGCCCGCTTCCTTACCCTTGACATCGCTGCGCGACGTCAAGGGCAGGCGGGGGCGGTTCGGGTTGCATGCTCCCTTACGGTCGCGTCTCGGTTTGCGGGCGCGGTTCGGACTGCAGGTAACGTTCGAACCAGGCCAGGTCCCATTCCATCTTGGCCTTGCGGTGCTCGTATGTTGTCAACACATGTCCCTCGTCCGGGTAGACGACCAGCTCCGTGGGCACCTTCAGGTAATGGCGCAGGGCCCGGTACAGCGCCCGGCTGTGCGTAGGGGTGTGCCGGGCGTCGTGTTCACCGACGTGGATCAGCGTGGGGGTGCGAACCTTGTGCAGATTGTACAAGGGCGATCCCGCCCGGTACGCTTCGGGAACTTTCCAGGGCAGACCCTGCATATAGTTGATCACGTGCCCGGGGGTGTCTTCCGTGCTCCAGTGCATCACCAGATCAATGAGCCCCGCCCCGGAGCTCGCAGCTTTGAAGCGCTCGGTGCGGGTGATCAGGCAGTTGGTCAGAAAGCCTCCGTTGCTCCAGCCCATGACGCCGAGGCGCTCGGGATCGGCGATGCCCCGCTCGATCATCGCATCCACGCCCGTGAGGATGTCCCGAACTTCGATGTCGTTTTCGTGGCCGATCAGGCCGGTCATGAACCTGTCGCCGTATCCCGTGGACCCGCGGTAGTTCGGGCTCAGCAGGGCGTAACCCTTCGCCGCCATCAGCGTCCGCCCGTAGATCCAGAATCTGAGGCTGCAAAGCGTGGCGGCGGTCGGCCCGCCGTGGATCTCCACGATCATGGGCAGCGGCCCGTCGCCCGGTTTGTAATCCGGCGGCAGCTCCAGGACGCCTTCGACCTCGTCGCCGTCGGCCCCTTTCCATCTGACCAGTGAAATTTGCGGCAGCTTCCACGCGTCCACCTGCGGATTGACCCTGGTCAGCCGTTCATACCTGTCCGGCTCGGGCACCAGGAAGAGGTCACGTGGATGCTCGGTCGTGCCGAGCACCGCAACCAGCGGCTCACCTGAGTCGCAGTATCCAAACGAGGTCACCACCACGTCGCCGGAGGTCAACGTCTTCGTGTCCCCCTGGCCTGGGCCTCGAACATCCTCGATACAGTAAACCCGCCGCCGGGCACGCTCTTCACCCAGGAAACACAGATCCCGCGAACGTCCCCGCCACTCGAGGGAGCCTCCCGCAACGGATACGGACTCCGGCCGCTCGAGCTTGCGAATCGTAGGCTGGCCGCCCGCCCACTGGGCAACGTAAACCTCGGACTGGTAGCCGTCGTAGGAAATGGTGAACGCCAGGGCTCCGCTGTCAGCGGACCAGCTCAAACCCTCCAGCCAGCCGTAGGGTGACGGGTGATCCGCCCGCCACTTCTCGTCCGTTTGGGTCCATGTGTCTTTCGTGGTGACGTCGTACACGTCGACGCGCGACCTGCCTTCGTTGGTGATGAGCTCTTCGTTCGGCGTGGTGATCATGGCCACGCGAGTTTCATCCGGTGACACCACCATTTCTCGGATCACCCGCCTATCATCTATCAGCTTCTTGGCCCGCCAATTGGCCAGGCCCAGCTTCCAGACCTGGGAGAAACCGGTGACGCCGTGTCCGTACTCGAGGTCCTCGTACTTTTCCCGCAGGCTTTTCCACTCGTCGTCCACTTCCTCACTTAAGACCGTGTAGTAGAGCGTTTGGCCGTCTCTCGAAAGATCGAACAACCCGATCCCGCCACTGACGCGCGTGACCGGGAACGGCGCCCCGCCTGCGGGCGACGTCCGCCAGACCTGTTTCTTTCCATCATAGGGCGGGTCCGCGTCCGGGTAGCGTTTGCGGTTACTGGTGAAGTAGATGAACCTGCCGTCGGGACTCCATCTTGGTGAGCCATCCGCCGCCCGATCGAAGGTCAGACGCCTGACCGCCTTCGTCGAGCACTCGACCACCCACAGATCGGTGTTGCGTTTCTTGGCCGGCGGCTCCCAACGCGTCTCGGCGTATGCCACGTAGCGTCCGTCCGGCGAAACGGCGCACCCGGTGATGACCCCGATGGTAAAGTAGTCGTCGACGGTTACGTCGTGGTCGCGTTTCACCGGTCGGTCTGCATAAGAGACCGAAGCGATTGCCATGACGAAGGTTAACACGGTGGGGATCAGAAAAACTCTGGGCACGTTCCGTCCTCCATTACAGCCGCTTTCTTACCCTTGGCATCGCTGCGCGACGTAAAGGGCAGGCGGGCGCGGTTCGGGTTGCACGCTCCCTTACGGTCGCGTCTCGGTTTACGGGCGCGGTTCCGACTACTCTACAGCCGCTTCCTTGTTGGCGCGGTTCGGACCGGCGCTTTTCAGCTTACGCCCGGCGAAGCGTGTACTTGTCGGAGCGGGCGAGCCTTGCGCGCAGCTTGTCGTGGTTCTTCTTTTTTCCCATGGCGGTGATACGGAATACGAGCGATTCGCCCTCTTCATAGCAGGCCCGCTGCTTCGAGCGGAGCTTGGCGTCAGTGAACAGGGCGGTGACCCGTTCCATGACGTCGTCGGTATTGGCGGCGACTATGTGGTAGCTCTGTACGTCGCGCAGCCGGCCGATCCAATCCTCGACGAAGTCGAAAAGAAAAAGGGCCAGCAGGATGACCAGGGTACCCAAAAAGGCGAGGGCGAACTGCCCGAAGCCCGCGGCCATTCCGATGGCAGCCACCGCCCAGATGGTCGCCGCGGTGGTCACGCCGTAGACCGTGTTTCGGTCCCGCAGAATCGCCCCGGCCCCGAGAAAGCCGATCCCGGTGACGATCTGGGCGGCGATGCGCGTGTTGTTCAAGTCCGGGCCGCCGATCGACTGCGACAGCATGGTAAACACGCACGCCCCAAGGCTGATCAGGATAATCGTTCTTAAGCCCGCCGGCTTGTCGCGCAGCTCCCGCTCAAGGCCGATCAAACCACCCAGCAGGACGGCCACCACCACGCGGACGATCTGCTGCACGTCGGGCAAAATGGGTGAGCCAAAGACGTCAACGATCCAGGTGGACATACTGTCCTTCCCAAACGATTGTCGATTGACGATTGAGGATTGCCGATTGACTGGAGAAGCAATCCACAACCTGGAGCCTACAATCCGCAATCCGCAATCCGCAATCCGCAATTACGAAGGCCGCTACCATTGTTCGCATATCGTCTTGGCCTGCAGAAAGAGCTGGAGGTAGTCCCGGCCGCCGGCTTTGGAGTCGGTGCCGGACATATTGAATCCGCCGAACGGCTGAACGTCCACCAGCGCCCCGGTGCACTTGCGGTTGAGGTACAGGTTTCCCACGTGGAATTCATGCCGGGCCCGTTCCAGGCGGAAGCGGTCGCGGGAGTAGAGTGCACCGGTCAGACCGTACTCGGTACCGTTAGCGATCTGTAGACCCTCGTTGAAGTCATTGAATTTCATCACCGCAAGCACCGGACCGAAGATCTCTTCCTGGGCGATTCGACAGCTCGGAGCGACGTCGGCGATGATCGTCGGGGCGATGAAATGCCCGCCGGCGGGAACGTCTCCGCCTCCAAGAACCGTGCGACCCTCTCCGCTGCCGATCTTGATGTATTCGTTGATCTTGGCAAAGGCCCCCTGGTCGATGACCGCTCCCATGAAAAAGTTGTCCGGGCCGATGGTGTCGCCGATGGTCAGCTCGCGTGATCGGGCGACAACCTTCTCCAGCAGCCGGTCGTAGATGTCCGTGTGGGCGATCAGCCGGCTGCAGGCTGAGCACTTCTGCCCCGAAAACCCGAAGGACGCGGCGACCACGCCCCCGGCGGCGGCATCCAGATCAGCCGTCTCGTCGACCACGATGCAGTCCTTGCCGCCCATCTCCAGCACGGTTCGCTTCAGCCAGATCTGGCCCTCTTGGAGCTTGGCGGCCTTTGCGAAGATCCCCACGCCGACCTCGCGCGATCCGGTGAAGGAGATAAACCGCGTCAGTGGGTGACAGACCAGGGCATCGCCCACGGTGCTTCCCGGACCCGGCAGGAAGTTCAGGACGTTTTTGGGCAGGCCGGCTTCGTGAAGAATCTCCACCAGCTTGGCTGCCACCACCGGGGCGGTGCTCGCCGGCTTAAGCACCACGGCGTTGCCAGCCGCCAGGGCCGCGGTGGTCATGCCCGCGCAGATCGCCAGCGGGAAGTTCCACGGTGGAATCACCACTCCCACGCCCAGGGGTATATAGCGAACTTCGTTTTCCTCGCCGGGAAACGGTGTGACCGGATGGGCTCCCCCGAGGCGCATCGCCTCCCGCCCGTAGAAGTCCAGGAAGTCGATCGCCTCGCACACGTCGGCGTAGCCCTCGATCCAGCTTTTACTTTCCTCAAAGCACTGCCACGCGGTAAGCTCAAAGATGCGCCGGCGCATGATCGCCGCCCCCTTGATCAGCACCCGGGCGCGTACTTCGGGATCGACTCGCCGCCAGGTATTGAACGCCTCGGCTGCCGATCGAACCGCTTGGTCCGCGAGGTCGGTGTTGGCTTTGGCCATCGTTCCGACCACGCGGCTGGGATCAGCCGGGCTGACCGAGTCGAAGGTCTCTTGGGCGGTGATCGGCTCACCGTTGATCCAGAGTGGGTAGGTTCCGCCCAGCTCCGCGGCCACCTGCTTCAGTGCCGCCACCATCTTTGAGCGGGGTCCTTCCTGGTTGAAGTCGACATATGGCGTAGGAGCGTATGCGGTCAGCATCGTATGTTCTCTTACCCTTAAATGGGGTTCGGGCGGAAGTTACGAGTTACAAGTGACGAGTTACAAAAGAAGAGCCGAAACGCGCCCCTCCAGGTTCGAAACTCGCAAATCATAACCCGTAAAACACAACCCGTAACCTGTAACTCGTCACTCGCAACTCTACCGCGGCGTCCGCAAACCGATCGAACCGCGCTCGATTCACCGCGTCTCATCGTGGATTTGTACACCAACAGGGACCGTTTGGAAAGCGGCGCCCCCGCAGGAAGCGGGCAAACGGCAAAGCCATGTAGGTCGGGCTTTGCCCGACAGTCGCAGCCGGCGTCGGGCGGAGCCCGACCTACCACGCCACGGCGTGTGCACCCAGCCTGAAACACTGGACGAGCATAGCCGTGGGCAAAGATGATCTTTGCCCCGACCCATTGCACTTCCCCTACGGCCACTTCCTTACCCTTGACATCGCTGCGCGACGTAAAGGGCAGGCGGGCGCGGTTCAAAGTGCCTTCCGGCCGGGAGCTACGGGAGGGACAGTCCGTTGTAACGCTCGTAGACCCCGGCTCCGTTGAGCAGGTCGATCTCCCGGAGGATGTCCGCCGGGTTGGTCTCGTCGGAGCGGTCTACGTCGGTGGACCAGACCGGCAGCGGATCGCCCACGTGGTTCAGGGCGTCGATGAGCGTCAGAATGTCGGAAGGGCTGCTGTAGGCGTCCCCGTCGACGTCCGCAGGCAGGTATCCGAGACGAACGCTCGTGCCGCTGTCGACGTGGGTGATGATGGTCCAGGCGTCCACTTCGATCGGCTCGGCGAGAATGACGCGAAGTACGTCGTAATCGATAGGCACGACGGCCACAACCGAAGACGGGCTCCCGTCCCCGCCCTCCTGTGTCACCTCGAAGTCCTCAGGGGTCATGTCGAACGCATCTTGGCTGAAGGTGATATCGCGCGACTGCCACCCCGGCAACCCCCTCGCCGTTGTCGCCCTGGGCGGCCAGGGTTCCTGTCACGTGCGTGCCGTGGCCGCAGTCGTCGGTGGTCAGGTACGGGTTCTTTGGATCGTTGGTGTTGATGCCCGGGAGCATCCGATCGGTGAACTCGGTGTGCGGGTCGATTCCGCTGTCCAACAGGGCTACCGTCACCGTGCCGTAATCGCCGGTGTGCATGTCCCAGGCCTCGGGGGCGTCGATGTCCGCGTCGTCCACTCCGCCGGTCTGGCCCGTGTTGTGCATGCCCCACAGCAGGCTGAAGTACAGATCGTTGGGAAGAAGCTGGGCGACGCCGCCGATCCCGTCGACCTCCGCTGACTCGATCTCCTCGAGCCCGGCAAAGGCAACCGCCATTGCCGGGGTGTCGGTTCCGGGAGGAACCTCTACGATGTAAGTCCGATCGAGACCGAACCGGGCACCCAACGCAGGGTTTGAAAACTCCCACCGGTAGGCCCGGCGAAGGCCTGACACGTTCCAGGCTCTGTTCATCGCTGCAAGAGCCGGATTCATGCTCCCGGCCGGATCGCCTACACCCGGGTGAAACCGTACGATGATGTGCGTCGTGGGATAGCCGCCGAAGGTGTCCGCTTGTCCGAGGGACCGGGGGGTCGTAACCTCACCGCCCCAGGCCGGTAGGGCGACCATCCATACCGAAGCGGCGACAAGAGCCGGGCGCCGCAGAAGCGGAATCCATCGATCGGCGTTCCGCATGCTTCCCCCCCTCCAAGGGGCCGTCCCGCTTTGGGACGCCCCATCGGAAGTTACGAGTTGCAGGTGACGAGTTACGAAAAAAGAGGCGAAACGGTGCCCTCCAGGTTTGCAACTCGTAACTCGTAACTTCTTTTCTACTGCGAAACCATGCGGATACACGGCATAGCGCCGACACGGCCCCAGCCACGTGTTTCACACGAGCCAATCGCGCATTTTACCTGTATTTACAGCCCGGATCAAGCCGGGCGTTGTGCCGCGCAACCATGTACGCCGGGAACCGCGCCCGGAAACGGGGTAGACGCCAACGGCCGGTCTTGGTTATAGGATGTCTGGGTCGCCGGTAGATCTCCTCCTTGACTGCCCGGTGGAATCGCTCCAAGAGGCCCGGTTGGGTCGGCGTCCCCGCCGGATCGGCCTCCAAGGTCACACCTGAACCTTGACGGTGATCGAGGTGTCACAGCCGAACACGTCAACAACCTTGACGCAGGCTGTGTATGTGCCCGGCTTGCCGTACTTGTGAGTGGCGCGGCTGACCGTCTCGAGGCTGCGATCCTTCCGCGTGCGGTAGTCCTGCCAGTGATGGTTGAAGGGACGATCGGGGGCCCAGTCGAAGTCCGCCGCCCAAAGATCGATGAAGTCGAAGCCGCTGTGGACCGCTCGCTCCTTCAGGGCATCCAGCTCCCCGCCGGGTAGCTCCGCCGGTGAGGGCATGAATCTCACCAGCTTGATGTCCACCGTCCGGTCCTTACCCTTGCCGTGATAGACCGGCTCGGCTTCCAGGAGGGCCATCTGGGGAAACGGCGGGGGGCGCTTGCGGTTTTTCTCCATGATCTCCCGCGGGATCTGAATAAGAACGAGCCTGACGCCGCAGTCCTCTTCGAGAGCGGGGGTCGCCCGCCGCAGATCCATCTCAAACTCCCACGCCAGGCAGTGAATCTCGCGTTCTCCCGCCTCGGCCACCGCCTCGGCCACCGCCCGGGCCTCCTTCCGCGTGAACACCGAGTCAATGCCATCAACGTGGCACAATGTTCCCGCCCGGCGACCGTGGATGAGCGGTGACCGGGCGCTGGTCAGAACCTCGGCCCGGAAAGACTCCAGAACCACGCGGCGATGCTCCTCATCCGCTCCGTGGAGCGTTTCCTGACTCCACCACCGCCGCTCGCAGACGCCCAGGTTCAGCACGTCGAATGCCCGGCAGGCCTTCCCGTCGTCGTGCAGCTTGCGTTGCACACCGATGAGTCGCTTTCGGCTGGTATGAAGGGCGAATCTGCCCAGGTCGCACATGATCCAGCGGCGGTTCAGGCGCTGGGCGACCGCTCCGGTTGTCCCCGAGCCGCAAAAGAAGTCGGCCACCAGATCGCCCTCGTTGGAACATGCCTGGATGATGCGCTCCAGGAGAGCCTCCGGCTTTTGGGTCTCGTAACCCAGGCGTTCATCAGACACCGTGCTGAGGAAGGGGAGGTCCCACACGCTGGTTATCTGCGGTCCTTTCGGGTTGAAGTAGAGACGGCCCTTCCTCGTTGTCTTGTATGGATGTCCCTTCTCGTCGTAGTTCATACCCTGGGTCTTGAACTCGCCGCCGAATTGGGGATTGAATGTGTGATGGGGCATCGACTTGCAGAACGCCAAAAGCGTATCGTGCTTGCGGCCAAACCACTCTTTGCTCACCCCGCCGGTTCGATACCACCACACGACTTCATTCAGGAAGTTCTTCGAGCCGAAGATTTCGCCAAGAACGGCACGCAGCAGGTAGTTTACCCGCCAGTCGCAGTGCACCCAGAGCGTGCCACGCTCGCTCAGGAGTTCCTTCATTAGCGACAGACGTTCATACATCATGTGGATATACGAGTCGGTCCCGCGCCCCCACGTATCGCGATAGGCAACCATGTCGAGGCTGGATCGATCTTCCTCGACCGCTTCCTTACCGGCGCGGTTGGGAGATCCGACCGCTACGTTCACCGTAAAATCACCCCCGACGTCGAACGGTGGATCGATATAGATCAGGTCAATCTTTCCGGTGAAGTCCTCGAGCAGTGAGGCCATCACGAGTTTGTTGTCGCCCAGGATGAGCATGTTGCGGAAGGCGTCGAGCTGGGCCTTGGCGGAGTCGACCAGACTGCCCTGGGGCTGGGCCCGCGGCCCGTCGATCGCCTCGATCTTCTCAAGCGGTATCGCCCAGGACGTGGAACCGTTCTCCAACCGGTTAAAACCCGGTTCCACACGCCGGCCCTGCGCGTCGTACTTACCCTCCCACACCAGCTCGGTCCCCAGGGTTGACAGCGGATGCGGATTGTCCGGGCCGCGTGGAATCGGTTTCGAACCGGTTGGAAACCGGTTCCACACCGGGTCTTCCTGTTGGTTGGCTCTGTTCACAACGATCCAGCCTTGCCTCGTTTGCAGGAGCGTACCATACCAACCGCGACCGCAAGGGAGCGGCCAATCCGCCTACGCCCTCGAGCAGCGGTGTGCCACGTGCGAAGGGCGCAGAATCCCGTCGGGGTCACGTAGACTGTAGCAGGGTCTGCGGCCAGGCGAAATCGGAAAAGATGCCGCCCGTGTGGATGAAGACCACGGGCCGCTCGCGCCCGAAGCGCCCTTCTTGAAAGCCGTCGAGTAACGCACAGAACGCCTTGGCAGTGTAGACCGGATCCAGAAGGATGCCTTCGGTCCGGGCGAGCAAGCGGATGGCCTCAACCGCCGAGGCGTAGGGAACGGCGTAGCCCTCGCCGACGTAGCCCTCCAGGAACCGCATGGAGGAATCCGCGAAGTCAATCGGCAGCCCGAACTTCTCCACCGCCCGGCGACAGAGCCCGCCGATCTCACGCGTGTGATAGGCTACGTCGTCGCTGACCGGGACACCCCACAGTCGCATGCCCTCCAACCCGTGCAACGCCGTGCCCAGCAGAGCCCCCGCGTAGGTTCCGCCGGAAGACACCGGCACGATCACGTCGCACGCGTCGATGCCGAGGGGGCGGAGCTGATCGGCCAACTCGGCCACCGCACGGATGTAGCCCCAACAGCCGATCGGCTCGGACGCACCCGTCGGGACCCAGCGCGGCTTACGGCCGGCATCTTCCAGCTCGGCGAGCACGGTCTCGACGATGCCCCGGCGGTTACGCTCAAAGTGCTCGCCCGGATAGCAGCGGGTCTGCGCCCCGAAGAGGACGTCCAGCAGATGGTTGCCCTGGGGCTCACCCGGCGGCTCGGGCCGAATCAGGAGCACCGCCTGCAGCCCCAGCCTGGCGCACACCGCCGCCGTTGCCCGGCAGTGATTCGACTGGCAGGTGCCCTCGGTCACCAGCGTGTCGCAACCGGAAGCCAGGGCGTCAGCCACCACGTACTCGAGCTTGCGGACTTTGTTGCCGGAAAGCTCCAGGCCGGTCAGGTCGTCACGTTTCATCCAGATCCGCCCATCGCCCAGTTCGCTCCCGAGTCGCTCCAGACGAACCAGAGGCGTCGGCAGGGCGGCGAGACTTATGCGCTCGGGCTCTTGCACCGGCATGGCGGATCCAATCCCGAATTACGAATTACGAATTACGAATTACGAATCACGAAGCCGTGGGGGAGCCCTTTTTTTTTGCTTCGTAATTCGTAATTCGTAATTCGTAATTCTCTGCAATCCCTTGGCCTAGACCTTGTCTAACGCCTCTTCGAGATCCGCTATGATATCCTCGGGATCTTCGATTCCAACAGAAATGCGAACCAGCCCGTCAGTAAGACCTCGCGCATGACGTTCCTCTGTGGGAACATCAGCGTGGGTCATTGTGGCCGGGTGGGTAATCATTGTCTCCACGGCACCGAGGCTTTCCGCCAGGGCACAGAGCTTCACACCGTTCATGACCGTCCTACCCGCGGAGATTCCCCCTACCAGTTCGAAGGAGATCATCCCGCTGTAACCATCCATCTGTGCTTTGGCTATGTCGTGCTGAGGGTGGGAAGGCAATCCGGGATAGGTTACCCTTTCCACTTTGGCATGTGCTTCCAGAAACTCGGCAACCACCTGCGCGTTGGAGGCATGCCTTGCCATCCGCAGATGCAGCGTTTTAACGCCGAGCATGGTGAGCCAGCAGTCGAACGGACTGGGAACGGCACCTATGGTCTTCTGGATGAACTTCATCTCCTCAAAGACATCCTCTCGACTGGTAATAACAACCCCGCCTATTAGCTGATTGTGTCCGCTCAGATACTTTGTCGTGCTGTGGACAACCATATCGGCCCCGAACTCCAGTGGACGTAGGAAAACAGGTGTGGCAAATGTAGAGTCGACGCCGTACAGCAGGCCGTGCTCCTTTGCAAGCCCCGCCATGGCCGCCAGGTCAGTCACCTTCAACAGCGGATTCGTCGGTGTTTCAACCCAGAGCATCTTTGTCTCCGGCCGAATCCCCTCCCGTACCTTGTCAGGGCTGGAAGTATCAACGTACGTGAAACTCAGATTGTATCTTGTAAGTACCTTGTTGAAATGACGTGATACACCGCCATAAACGTCATCGGAACATAGCACATGATCACCCGCCTTCAACAGCTTCATGCAACTATCCACGGCAGCCATTCCACTTGCGAAGCAGATACCGTGTTTTCCCCCCTCGATAGTGGCAAGCTGCTCTTCCAGTGTTTGCCGGGTGGGATTTGTGGATCGCGAATAATCGAATCCCTTATCTTTTCCCACCTCGTCCAGAACGTAGGTTGCCGTCTGGTAGAGGGGTGGGACAATCGAACCCGTAGTCGGATCCGGAGTGATTCCAGCCCGAACGACTTTAGTGTCAAACTTCACGTCCAGCTCCTTTCATTCCAACTGCTCGGGCCTGGGCCCCGTGGGATTCAGCGATTTCGTGCCAACCTCTACGCAGGCCATCCCACAACGTAGCAGAGGGCTGCGTCCTGGGCAACTGCTGTCGCGGGGCTGCGGCAGCCTTCGGTCATCTCACCGTGATCACGGTGATCAATGACCACCCGGGCGAGAATCCGAAGAGCACCCCGGAGGCGGTGATGATCCGTTATCTGGATCAGGACAATCAAGGCTGGTGTGTGGAACCGGTTTTGACCGGTTGGAAACCGGTTGCACATCCTTAGCGAGGAGATTCGCAATCCGGTCCCGTGTCCGCCCGGCGCGGGCCGGATCGCGGCCGCCGGTGAAGACGGCGATGGTGACGTCGTCGACCTCGAGCAGGGCTCCGAATATCACCCCAGAACGCTCGGCCGACGAGGCGTCGCAAACCAGGGCGGGGCACGGAACGGCACTTCGGACAACTGCCGCGTTTGCGGCTTCGTCGTTCGTGGCGGCGACCACGAGGAACGCGCCGCCAAGATGTTCTTCTCGGAACGAGTCCCTTACCCAGCGCAATCGCCCAGTCTCGATCTGCTCGGCCAGCTCCCCGGTGACAGCTGGGGAGATGACCGTCACGATCGCCCCGGCCCGCATGAGCGTGAGGGCCTTGCGGGTCCCGACAGCTCCACCGCCAACGACCAGGCAATCCCTGCCCCGGACGTCGAGTCCGACGGGAAGGAACCGCCGCATGTTAGAAGAATCGCCGGTCATGAATAGCCCTGCTTCGACTGGAGGCAAAAGTAACAGATCTTCGGGAACATGAGTAGCACTTTTTCTTGTTCCTTCCCACCACGAAGGATCGCGTCAACCAGTTCGGCCGGCGGATACGGAGAGGCTTCTACCTTGACCTCACGCCCTCGTTGTTCTACACGTCTCCGCCTCGGTGTTGGTAGGCTGGGGCGGTCTGGAGCAAAGTCTGTTTTCGTGTAGCGGTTTATGCCGACGAGTTTCCTGCATGGACGCAGGAAGGAGGATCGGCATGAGGCCGTATTCGATGGATTTGCGCAGGCGGGTGGTCGCGGCATGTGATCGCAAGGATGGACGACAAGTGGAGATCGCCGAGCGATTCGGAGTCAGCACGACGTGGATTCGGCGGTTGAAGCAGCGGCGGCGGGAGACGGGGTCCATTGCTCCATTGCCGCAGAACGCTGGCTGTAAGCCGGCACTGGACAGCCGGAAGATGGAGCGTCTCCGGCGTTTGGTGGATCGCCAGCGGGACGCCACGTTGCGGGAGTTGAAGGACCGTTTGGGAATGACGATCAGCAACGGAGCGATGATCCGAACCTTACGCGCGTTGAAGTTGACGCTCAAAAGAAGTCGCTCCAGGCGGCCGAGGAAAAACGCGACGATGTAAAGGAGGAACGGTTCCTGGGGCGGGTTCAACGCTGTGGCATCGACCCGGCGAGATTCGTTTTTATCGATGAATCAGGAGCCAAAACGAACATGACCCGGTTGCGCGGGCGCGCACCCTGCGGAGAGCGTGTGGTGGAACATGCTCCGCATGGACACTGGCATACGACGACCATGATATCGGCCATTCGGCTTACCGGTGTGGAAGCGCCGATGGTCATCGACGGGGCGATGGATTCGCTGGTCTTCCGCGGCTACATCGAGCGGATGCCGGCACCGGCGCTGCATGCGGGCGACATCGTCGTGATGGACAATCTCAGTTCGCACACAACCGCCGGCGTACGAGAAGCGATCGAAGCCGTCGATGCTTCCTTGCTCTATCTGCCACCCTACTCACCGGATTTCAACCCGATCGAGTCGATGTGGTCCAAGGCCACACGATCGCTGCGGGGGCCGCCGGGCGAACCAGCCGAACGCTACTCAAGCCGATCGGCGATGCGCTACGCTCTGTTACGCTCGAAGATTGCCGAGGATTCTTCCAAGGATGCGGATATACCGCTACACAATAAGTGACTACGCTCCAGCTCGAGAACGAAGTCGCGCAGCTTCAGGGTGAGGTCACAGGCCTCGTCGGGCCGGTTCGCTATCAGCCCGGCGATCTCGCGCCCCTCCAACCGCTTCCCCGGAATAACCGGCCTCGACTACGACCTGGGGTGAGCCTCGTCGTACACCGCCTTTAGCCGTGGTGTGGTGAGGTGGGTGTACACCTGTGTGGTCGAGAGGGACTGGTGGCCGAGCAGCTCCTGCACGCTTCGCAGGTCGGCTCCGTTGTTGAGCATGTGGGTTGCGAAGCTGTGCCGCAGGGTATGCGGGCTTATGCTGGGGTCGAGCCCGCACTCGGCGAGGTACTTGTCCAGCTTTCGGCGCACGCTGCGCGTGGACAGCCTCTGGCCGTGCTTGTTGACGAACAGAGCCTCCTGGTCGAAGGTGGCGGCTCGCGGATCGGCCCGGCGCAGCTCGAGGTATTTCTTTATTGCGGCGATCGCGGTGGGTCCGATCGGGGCGGTTCGCTGCTTCTTTCCCTTGCCGCGCACGCGGAGGGTCTGTCCAACAAAGTCCACCTCTGCGAAGTTCAGGTCAACCAGTTCAGAAACCCGAACGCCGGTGGAGAAGAGCACCTCGAGCATGGCCCGGTCGCGGGAACCTAAGAGGGTGGCGTCGTTGGGCGTGGCCAAGAGCTTGTTGATCTGCTCGACCTCGAGGAACTTGGGCAGGCGTTTTTCCTGCTTGGGGGTGCGAATCGAGGCCAGCGGATGAATCTTGATATATCCGCGCCTCAGGCAAAACTTGTAGAAGCTTCGGAGGGTGGCCAGCTTGCGAGCGATGGTCGACTTGGAATAGTGCTGGGTCCCCAGAAAAGCCAGGAAGGACTTGACCTGCTCGGCCTCGACCTCGCGGAGTTTCTGTGAGAGATCGGTTGCCACTAGCACCGCGGTGCCGGTGGCGGGTCGCCCCTCCTGCCCTGGGCGAGCGGCCCCTCTTGCGCCCGGTTGGACCCCGCCGGGAGTCGGGCCCTGCCGCGCCCCGGCTCTGCTCAGGTCCCCGACCAGGAACGCACTGAACTGGGAAAGATCGGCTGAGTAACACTTGGCCGTGTGCGGCGAGAAGTGTCGCTCGAACTTCAGGTAGTTCAGGAACTCGTCAATCAATGGATTTGCTCTCATGATCGCTCGTCACACATCGGCGAACACCAGCCCCGTCTCTCTGATCATAGTCCACAATCAGGAGGCGGCCACCGCCCATTGCGCAAGGGCTACATCGCGATCTGATCGAGCTCCCTCTCTAGTCTTCGGCCCATCTGGTAGCTAAGCACGGCTGCATCAAACCAGTCAAAACTGCTGGTCAGGTCGCCGGCCATCGAGGCAAATGCGTCGATGATCTCGGCCTCCTGCCCGGCTTGGTACCGGAAGACGAACCGCTCCTCACCCTTAGCCAATGATAGCTGCCGAATCACGTTCATGGCATCCGTTACCCCTCGCGGCTTCCTTCCGCGAGTTCGGTTTCATCCTGACTCCTCAAAAGCGCACTGATAGTGGCATGGCAGCAGTATTCAATGAAGTGTTGCTGGCTAACCACGTATTTGCGCCATCCGTAGGCGCTCTCGCCGGTGTCGCGTTTACTGGCGAACACCCGGATTTCTTGAATAACTGACTCGTGCGACCCGTCGAATACCCGCTGGGTTTGTGCGAGTAGCCCGCTTGCCTCTGCCTCGGGTGGTGCAGATGCGGCGAGGTTGGCCTGCCGAGACAGAGCAACCGGATCGAGCGTGCTCCCACCTTCCCGAGGCCGCGATCCGTACAGTTGAGCGGTGATTCCGACGCGTGGCGGATCGTATGGCTCATAATCGGTCACCGCGAAAACAAGTATTGCGTCCGCACCGAGCAACCCTGTCAGCTCGCGTGCGTGGTCTGGTGAGGCCACCCCGTCCAGCCCCAATGCCGCCAGAACCCCCAGAACCCTACTGACGGGAATCACCGAGATGCCGTCGGCGTAACTGAGTTCGACGGCCATCAGATCGGCGAAACGATTGCGATCGAAATCGACCGATCCGCTCAGGTTGACCGCGGGAGCAACCGCGATCGTCATCGGGCCCAGGTTCGGATTCGCCAGGAATACGGGCTCAACCCGTCTCTGCAGGCTGCAACCGATCAGTACCCACGCCCCGGACAACACTACCGGTGGGATCCATCCCCATCGCACGATCCGCCAACGTTTAGCCGTTCTTGATTGCACCCTCATGGTGCACGCCTTTCCTGGCGATCATCCATGCTGCGGGCCTCCCTGAGAACGGTGAGCAGGGACCCTGGCCAGAAGGTTCATCGTCCATTCGGTGGACGTCCTTGCGTCTGAAACGCTTGAATTCCAGGCGTTCTACGATCCCTCTCTCACCGCTGCGGTCTGCGCCCTAACTCCCAGCCCAGGCCCAGGAGGCCCTGTTTTCTTCGGACCACGTCCGGTCAGCCAATCGGCCCCCGCGCCTCCGCCCCGGTGACCGGCAGGCAATACCGACCAGATGCTGTCGTGCCCCGACCGACTCGAGGTGAAGAAGATCCGGTTATCAGCTGAGAACACCGGTGCGTAGTTGGCCGAGCGTCCATCGGTCAGGCGGAGCTTTCCCCGGCCATTCGCGTTGATCACCCAGACATCCGAAATCCCGTTCGGCCCCACCGAGTCGGTCTCCATCGGGTCCGGCAAATTGACGGTCACAAAGGCCACGCGCGTCCCGTCCGGGCTCCATGTCGGCTGGATCATAGCTTTCAGCGGACTGGATGCCAGCTCCGTCGGAAAGCGTGGCTCGCCGTCCACCAGACTCAGCGACCATATGCTAAACGCCTGGCTTCCCCGTTCGCGGGCACGCTGGAACACTATAGCGTTCGTGGCCGGCGCCCACTCCGGGAATAGGCCGTACGCTATGAACTTCTTCGAGCCGCCGGCGTCGGCGTCGGCGATCCACAGCTCCCACTGGCCGCCGCCCAGGGGCAAACGGCAGTACACCAGCTTCGTTCCGTCCGGGGACCAACTCGGATTGATCTCGTTTGCCAGCCCATCTGTAACTTGAACAGGCGGTCCACCTTGAAGGTCAACTACCCAAATATCCCAGTTGCCGCTTCGGTTGCTGGTAAACGCCACGCGCTGGTCATCCGGGTGAAACGCCGGCTGAATGTCGGAGGCTGGATCAGAAGTCAACTGTGTCAAGGCCATGCCGGAGACGGACTTGAAGTACAAGTCGGGGTTGTGGCTGTGCCGTGTCGACGCAAAGACCAGTTTCTCTCCCTCCGAGTCAAGATCGGGGTCAGAATCCCCGCCCAGCTCGGTGAAGGTATGGCGTCTTGAAGCCACCAAAGTCCTTGAAGAATAGCTCGCCTCGGTGGTTGCGTTCGGGTCCCCGAACAAGCTGATGTTGTTGGCCCGCGCCGCCGCCACCACGGCGTGGCGGCGATGTTGACCACTTGGGCGAACCCCGCCGAACCCCGTACAACCTGCAAGGCAAAGCCCAGCCCCGATCACGCCAACTCGCGCAAGGCGGGCCCAGACCGGCAGTTTCAACTCGGGTGCCATGACATGTGCCATCTCAAAAGTTGATAACGCGGTTCTCCGAGGAGCCGGCCGGCGACCCGCTGACGCACGGCTCGAACCTCTGTCCCCGACGGCATCGGGTATGTCATCGGCTAGCGATTGGGCCTAAGCCAGTTACCTTACCGGGCTCGTTCTTGTCCGATAACATGTCATTCTTATCGTCCTGCGGAAGCGGGCAACTTGACTCGTAGCATCGTGCTACTTTTGCGCTGATGGGGCGCAAAAGCGGCCTCCCCCCCAGTGGACTTAGCCGGTGGCGGTCTCATAACTCGATCCTTGAAAAAAGCCTGCAAAAAACCACAGAAGCGGTCGCTATTGTTGGTTTTCGCTGATAGACTCTGAGGCGACTCACGCTAGGCATGTCTAGGTGTGAGGAGGGGAGACGTCGACGGGGAAGGAAGCGATCTCGCCGTCGTGTCGGCTCCCACGGCAATTGGAAGCGTCGTTTCTCTGCGGTCGTTACGACTGACGCCCGCGAGGGGCAGAGGCATGGGCGCACGGTACAACGGTCGGGTGTACGAATGTGTGCTGGTGGATCTCAACACGCAGCGCGACTTGTGCGCCGCAGACGGGGCGTGCCCCGTCACCAACCACTTGGAACTCATCCTGGCCCTGAGGCGCGTCATTGCCTGGACCAAACGAAACTACGCTCCGATCATTTCTTCGATCGAGTCGCACCGCCGGTGGGAGCTTTCCGACTTCACTTCACCGGGCGTCTGCTGCGTCGACGGGACCGAGGGGCAACGGAAGATCGACTTCACCATCCTCCCTCAGTGCGCCCGCATCGAAGCCGACAACACGCTGGCAGTCCCGTTGGACCTGTTTGGACGATACCAGCAGGTGATCTTCCGCAAGCGAAGCGACGACCTGCTGGAGAATCCCAAGGCTGATCGCTTCCTGACACAGTTGCCCGTCAGGGAGTTCATCGTCTTCGGCAACGGGCTGGAAGGCGCGGTGAAATCGCTGGTGCTCTCCCTGCTCGCCCGCGAGAAGCGTGCCACGGTATTGTGCGACGCGTGTGGTTATTGGAACAAGGCGACCGCCGAACTCGCCCTCCGGCAGATCGCCGCCAAAGGCGCCGGGATCATGACCGTCGACGAACTTCTTGCCCGAAAGCTTGACAGACTCCATCGGTATCCGATAGCTATGATGAGGGTGGATTCCCGCGGCGGCAAGCAGCGCCGCCCCGGCCGAGTTCGTGGTAACGGCACCGGCCGGGGTAGACGCGACCTCGGGGATGTCCCGCGAAGGTAGCGGACCGGGCGAATCGATGGCGAAGAAGAAGAAGCTTCCCAGGCAACTGGCCATTCTGGACGAGGATCTTTGCAGCGGCTGTGACGCATGCGTGACAGTCTGCCCCGTCGACTGCATCGACAAAACTTCCGATCCCGCCCATCCGGGCTACGCAATGGGGGTTTGCACGATTGATCTTCCGGTGTGCATCGGCTGCAAACTCTGTGCCCAGGTCTGCCCGTGGAACGTCATCACGATGGTCCCCACCGAGCAGGTCCGGATGGAGCCCACCCTGGCCAAAATGCTCGCCGGGTGAACCTGCTGATCCGCTCTAACCGTTTTCGCCACCCCAGACCGGGGACGGATGGGTGCATTCAGATCTGGGCATGGGCAAGCCCAGCTTGCCCGTGGGGAAGCTCCAACGGATAGGAAAGAGCACGGGCAAACAAGTTTGCCCATTCCACCCCGGACCACTGTGTCGCAACCGCTAAACAGGTACTTGGACATGGGGGAGGCAATGATACACGCTCGGTTTCGCAAACAGGCGCCCGGGCCTTTTCCCGACGCAGCGTCATCCACTCCGCCGATTTCGTGCCGAGCCCGACCTACCCGGCGCCCGCTGGTGCGAGAATCCCTTCTCGCACCCCCATCCGCGGGAATCCCTTCCCGCGTCCTCGGCTTTCGCGAATGTCGCGCGTCCCGTGGGAGAGGATCCCCGCACGCAGTGGCCGCTCCCTCACGGTCGCGGTTCGGATTTGGTGCCCGCAATGCCCCACTGGGCGAGCATCTTGCGGACCAGGTCCATCGGCAGCCCCACGACGTTGGTGAAGCTCCCCTCGATCCGCTCGACGAAGGCGTCGCCGCGATCCTGTATGCCGTAGGCCCCGGCCTTATCCCGCCACGCCCCAGTGTCCAGGTAGCCTTCGAGCTCGCCTTCGGTCAGCCGTTTCATGGTCACCGCCGTCGAATCGTGCTCGATGAGCCGCTCGCGTGTTCGGGCGTCGAGCAGGGTTACCCCGGTGATGACCCGGTGGGTCGTGCCGCCCAGGCTCCCCAGGATGGCCCGGGCGTCGTCGCGATCCACCGGCTTGCCGAAGATGCGATCCTCAAGTGCCACAACTGTGTCACCCGCGAGGATGACCCCGCGGTCGACCAGGGGGGCCGCGCTGGCCGCCTTGTAGTAGCTGAGGGCTTCCGCCAGTTGCTCGGGCGACAGCCCGCCCCCGAGGTGGTCGGGCTCTTCGAGCGGCGGGGCGATCACCCGCACGTCATAGCCGTACTCGCGCAAAAGCGCCCGCCGCCTGGGGCTCACCGAAGCCAGGATCAGTGGCATAGGGGCCAAGTGGTGTTCCTCGTCAGAGCACATGGCGCTGTGTTCCAAGGCTGGAGGAGATCTCTATCTTATCCCACCTCGACGGCCTCTGCGCCCTCCGCGGTGAATTATCCGGTCCGGGACTGATCGCGACTACCGCCTTTCGATCCGCTCTTTGCCGGCCATGTAGGGCCGGAGGGCGTCGGGGATTGTCACCGTGCCGTCCTCGTTTTGGTATAGCTCGAGGATGGGGATCAGCACACGGGGTGAGGCGATCACGGTGTTGTTCAGCGTATGGCAGAAGCGCACCTTCTTGGCTGCGTCGCGGTAGCGCAGCATGAGCCTGCGGGCTTGAAACTCGTAGAAGCGTGAAGCCGAGTGGGTTTCGCCGTAGCTGTTGCGTGAAGGCATCCAGGTTTCGATGTCATACTTTTGCACCTGCCCCTGGCCCAGATCGCCGGTGCAGACGTTCACCACGCGGTAGGGGAGTTTGAGAGCCTGCATCACGTCTTCGGCGTTTTTCAAGATCTCGTCGTGCAGCCGCTTGCTTTCCTCCACGTCATTGCGACACACCACCACCTGCTCGACTTTATCGAACACGTGGATGCGATACAGCCCGTAAGTGTCCTTGCCGGCTGCCCCGGCTTCGCGACGAAAGCAGGTGCTCAGCGCGCAGTACTTCCTGGGCAGGTCAGCCTCGGTTAGGATTTCGTCGCAGTGGTAGGCGGTCAGGGGGACCTCAGCCGTGCCGACCAGGGACATCTCGTCGCGCTCGCAGATGTAAGCCTGATCCCGCCCGGTGGGAAAGTACCCCGTGCCGTACATCACTTCCTCGCGCACGAGCACGGGCACGACCAGGGGGGTGTAGCCGCGCTGGATCATCATGTCCTGGGCGAGTCGCAAGACCGCCTGGTGCAACAGGGCCCCGTCACCTTTCAGAACATAGTTCCGCGAGCCGGCCAGCTTCACTCCCCGTTCAATGTCGATGATGTCCAGTTCCGCCCCGAGGGTGACGTGATCTTTGGGCTCAAACTCGAAGCTGCGCGGCCCGCCCACCCTGCGCAGCTCGACGTTTCCCGTATCGTCAGCCCCGATCGGGACTTCCGGGTCGGGCGGCTGGGGGATTGTCAGCATGAGCTGATCGAACTCTTCGAGGATTGCCCCTTCGCTTTCTTCGAGCCGTTTGATCTTCGGCTTCAGCTCGGCCAGCTCCGCCTGGAGGCGATCGGCCTCGGCCTTCAGATCGCCCTCGCTCTTGCCTTCGGCGTCCGCCCGCGTGCGATAAGCGAGCTTCGGGTTTCGCAGCTGGCCGACTTTCTGGCCACCTTCACGAACCTGCGCTTTGAAACCATCCAGCTCGACCTGCAGCTCCCGCCGCCGCCGGTCCACTTCGATAAGCCGATCGACGTCGCAGGCGATGCGCTTGTCCGCAGCCGCCTTCTTGATCAGCTCTGCATTCTCGCGAATGAACTTGATATCCAGCACGGGCGATCTTGTCCTTGGCAAACCATATAAGTCCGCAAACGATTATTTCGGCGAAGCGTCCGCGGCTGTCAAGAGCCGTACACCTCCCGCTCGGTGGGCCGCGAATTCGGCGCTTGGTCGGCGGGTCCACGAACGCGACGTTCCACCCGAGTCCTGGACAACAGCTAAACGACCGTGCGCAACGCCGCGCCGGTCTTGTGAGCCGCGAGCGCAAGCGACCGGTGGACAGACCCCGCGCTCGCGCTTGGGGCTCGGATCAGTGGCGCGGGATTGCGCACGGTCATTTAGCTCGGCGATTCACCGCTGGGAGAGTGGTGGCATGTACGCCTGAGTCCCGTATGGGGCGACTCGAGCGGCGCTGGGGAGACGCTTCGTTCCGGCCGACAGGTTCCAGAAGGAGGCTGCCGGAACACCTTCGGGCGGCGGATCGCTACACGGTTACGGGCTTAGGGGCCTCTTCTCCGGTGCGGGCCACGCCGAACTGCTCTTCCAACTCCTCCATGAGAATCGCCAGGTTCTGCTCCTTCTGCCCGGCGGGGGTCATCCACCGGGCCGATTCGTTGGCCTGGAGCATCTTGGAGATTCGTCTGGACGCCAGGATCACGGTCGAGTGGTTCTTGTTGCCCATAAACCGGCCGATCTCCGGAAAGCTCATGTCCGTATGCTTTCTCGCGAGATACATCGCGATTCCGCGAGCCAGTGCGATCGTCCGTGATTTCCGCGACGTATGGAGATCGGCCGGGGTCAGGCCGAAGTAGATCGACACGATGCTCTCGATGTCCGAGAGCATCACCACCGGAGCGGTCTGGCGCACCAGATCGCGTATGGCCCGCTCCGCGAGGGACAGGGTAATGGGCTGTCCGCAGACCTGCCCCTGGGCGACTACCTTGATAAGAGCTCCTTCGAGCTCCCGAATGTTGGCCAGGAAGTTCTCGGCGATGTGCAGGATCACCGCTTCAGGGATTTCCGCCTTGAGCCTCGCCGCCCGCTGGCGCAACACGCCGGCGCGAACGTCCAGGTCCGGTGAGTCGATCCTCACCACCATTCCGCAGATGAACCGGCTCACCAGCGACTCGGAGAAGTGCCCGATCATCTTCGGGTGGGCGTCGGAGGCCATCACGATCTGCTTGCCGGCGGCATCGATCGCCTTGAAGGTATGAAGGAACTCCTGCTGGGTAGCCCGCTTGTTGGCCAGGAAATGCACGTCGTCGATGACCAGCACGTCCAAATCGCGATAGCGGCTTCGGAATGCGTCCTCTTCGTGCGCTTTTATCGAGCAGACGTAATCGTTGGTGAACTCCTCCCCCGAGACGTACCGCCAGCGCAGATCGGGGTGACGTTCCTCGAGCCCGTGGCAGATCGCTTGAAGCAGGTGAGTCTTACCCAGTCCGCAGCCGCCGTGGATAAACAGGGGGTTGTAGTCGGTGGCGGGCTTCTCGACCACTGCTATGGCAGCGGCGTAGGCCATTCGGTTGGACACCCCGACCACGAACTCCTCGAGTCTGCCCTTGAGGTTGGGCGCGGGCGGCGGGCGGCGACGCCCCTTCTGCTGGCGGGCCAGACGCTCCGGGTTGTTGGTCACAAAGTCGAGCTGCCGGTCGGGTTGCTTCTTGCTCAGCCCCTTGGCCAACTCCGGGTCTATGGCGAAGCTGAGGGTGAACTCGCTGCCCGTAACCTCACGACCGGCCTCTCTTATCACGTCAGCGAAGTGGCGTTCGATCCACTCGCCGATGAAGTGATTGGGCGAGCTGATGCGTAAGTATTCTCCAGCCAGCGTCAAACGGGTAGCGTTCTTGAACCACACGTTGTACCGTTGCGGACCGAGTTTGTCGGCGATCCGCGATTCGATTTTGGAAACGGCATTTTCAGCGCACGTAATCACCATAAGGCTCCTCGATACAGACCGGAACCACCAAACGCATTAGACGAATTGTCACGCTTATTCTGCTGCGACGACGCCGCAAGCCGTGATCAGGGCCCCGACCTCCTGCAGCCGTTCATTTCCCTCCACCGCGCCACACCGTCGTGATACGATCATCCCGACAAGTCCAGAACATACCACTTCCCAAAAAGAGCGTCAACAGCATTTATGGGCACACGAGGCGGCGGATGCCGGTGCTTCCGTGCTGACAAGTAGTTAGCGAGCGAAAGTTTTTTTTGCACACCGGGCTGCCCACCAGGCTGTCGTTGCTGTGGATAAGTGCCCGCCGGTGGACCAAGCGCTTCAACCTCATGGGCGCAAGGGACTTGCGATATAGGCTTCGCGGGCACCGGTCTGCTTGAAACCCCACCGGCTGTACATCGCAAGTGCGGGGGAGTTGCGCCGGTCTACGGCTAGTGTCATCCTCTTGGCACCAATACTCCCGGCTGACGCCACCGCTCGCTCCAGCAAGGCGTCCGCAACCCCCGTTCCCCGCGCGGGTTGCGCCACTCCAACGTAGACGATCTCGAGGACTCGCTCTTGCGGCATCCGGGCGAGAAGCAGCACCCCGACCGGTGCTCCAGCGCGCATCGCCACCAACCACAGCTTCGGGTCGAAAATCCCCGCTGCACGGTGGCCGGCAAGCACGTCCGCGGTGGGGCGCAAACCGTTAAGCTCCGGACAGTCAAGACTTTGCGCGTAGGTGCTCTCCAGCGCGGTGCAGAACAGGGGCTCCAGCCCGGGCCTGAAACCCCGCCAGTCAAGGTCGCGGGCTGCTCGCTTTGAGGCAACACCGCTGCCGGGGGGCCGCTCGAGGTAAAGCAGCTGCGTAAGATAGCGAAAACCAGCGTCCTCGAGCGTTTCTGCAAGGGCCCTCGAGGCAGGATCGAGGAGAACCTCGAGCAGGGCGATCGCCCGGTCCCGGGCGGCCGTCTGGAGGGCTTTCAACACCGCCGTGGTCGCTTGGCGCAGCCGGGGCGTAGACAGATCATTGGAGACGAACACCGTGGCAGCCCCTCCGGGAGATTCCAAAGCCAGGCAGGCGGCCAGGAGGGTCTCACCGTGGTACGCCCCGAGCAGCAAACCCGTCCCCAGCCCCCGGCGCTTGGCGCCCTCCAGCGACCTCAAGACGTCGGAGGTGGGCGTCGGCGAGCTACCTACAGGTTCAGCGTTGAGGCTGCGTCGTAGGGCGAGGGCATGATCCGGATGGCCGGCGAGGATGAGCCGCGCCTCGATGCGATCCATGCAATCCGCCATGATTGCCCGAGTCTACCCGCGAGGGTCGTGCCACTCAACGGGCAGGGCAGACTTCGTCGCGGGCCCCTGGGTCGGGCATTACGCGGGTCGCCAAGGACACCTGCGGGCTAGAGCATTTCCCGTTTTCGTATGCCGGTTCCACCGCCCTTCGCGGCACATCGAACAGCGAGAAACCACCCGGGCTCAAGCCCGCGGCTCGGAACACAGAAACGAGAACTGCTCTAGCCCGGATGATTCACCGCAGAGGGCGCAGAGACCGCAGAGAGAGAGCAGGAGTGGGAAAAGATGGAGAGTCACCGCGGGAGTCGTGAAACGGGACTCGTGAAACGAGACTCGTGAAGGGGGACTCGTGAGCGGCACGGGGTTGTAGTCAACCGAGATACGCTTCACCCTTCACCCCTTACGCATCACCCTTCACACACTGCCGGCACCAAGTCCGGTGCTCTTCTGCTGTAACCCCTTTCCTGACAATACTCTGCGCTCTCTGCGTTCTGGGCGGGGTGAATAATCCGGGTTAGTCGTTCCACTCGCAGGCCGCCTGTTCGGTCCGTAGCAGGGCTCGCAGCAGGTTCCCCCCGAGGATTTTGTGGATATCTTTGGGGGAGTAACCGCGGGCGAGAAGCTCCTGGGTGATGTAGGGGTAGCAGGAAACGTCGTCGAGCTTCTCGGGCAGCACACTGATGCCGTCATAGTCGGCCCCAAGCCCTACGTGGTCGATCCCCGCAGTCTTCACTATGTGATCGATATGATCCACTACCGTGCCGACGGTTCCGCGAGGAATGGGGTTCTCGCGACGCCACTTCCGCTGGGCTTCCTGGAACTCCTCCTCGTCCGGATGCTGCGCGCGCATGTCGCGCATTACATCAAAAATGTCCCGGGTAATCCGGACCGCCTCCGGGTCGAGGAAGCCGGAATAGAAGTTGACCATAACGACTCCGCCGTTTCCGGCGATCGACCGAAGCACTTCGTCGGGCACGTTCCGCGCATGGGGGGCGATGGCGTAGGCTGATGAATGGGAGGCGATGATCGGAGCTCGACTGACCCGAAGAACATCGCCCATCGTCTCGGCGGAGACGTGGGAGATGTCCACCAGCATCCCCAGCCGGTTCATCTCCCCCACGACCTCTTCGCCGAAGGAGGTGAGCCCCCCGTGGCGGGCGTCGTCGGTGGCGGAGTCCGCCCAGGCAATGGTCTCACCGTGCGTGAGGGTCATGTAGCGCACACCAAGATCGTAGAACATCCGCAGCACACCGAGGGAATTTTCAATAGCGTGGCCGCCCTCGACGCCGATCAGCGAGGCGATCTTCCCCTCACGGTGGATGCGCACGACGTCGTCCGCCGTGTAAGCCATCTCGAACGTCTCCGGATAACGCTGAATCATCCGGTGGATCAGGTCGATCTGCTCGAGGGCAATACCGGTGGCACCTCCTTTGCGCATCGTATCCGGGGGTACCCAGGCGGCCCAGAACTGGGCGCCGACTCCCCCCTTGCGCATACGCGGGATGTCCGTGTGCAGATCGGGTTGTGGCTGGGCAATGTCCAGGGTGTCAAACGAGGACTCTCCCTTCTCTCGCAGTTTCCACGGCAGGTCGTTGTGCCCGTCGACAAGGATGGCTGAGCGATGGATGGCCAGGGCCTCATCGGTCAGCCCTGCCGGGTCATGGTCATTACCTGTTACTGTAGACATGTCTGTCCTGTTCGAGTCGCATCGTGGTTGGGCAGGTCCAACGTTCGACGGCGCCCTGCAGGCCCCAAGCGGCAAGGCAATAAGCGAGATCCACATCGCCGGCGAGGCAAGAGTGTGGGAATGCAGGGAGGATGGCATGCCCAACCCGAAGGGGCGGGCATGAACTCTCCGGACGGCGTTCCGCGTGGCCGCGCTACGCATGTGCATGGTACCCCGCAATAGTCCCGCAGATCGTCGCGACGCATCTTGAGGAGTGGGAGCGCCCGGTGCAACTCACTTGGCCTGGTTGGTGCACTCCGTCCCCTGGGAATCAGTCACGCCCGAGGATGACTTCCCGGGTTCGAGCGGCTCCCAAAAGCCGAAGTTGTCCTCCTCGATCTTGCAGTATCCGGTCGTCTTGTACTTGGCGAAGGAGTTGTAGCCCCAGTTGAGATGCTCCGAGTCGCCCCCGCCCTGGGTGGTGATCAGGAAGCGGTTAGCCAGCCCGCCGAAGCCTCTGGCCTGATCGGCCGGGGACTTCTTGTCGCCTCTATTTGCATCGACGGGAACCCAGCCGTAACCGGGCAGATACACCTGTGCCCAGCGGTGAAACGCTTCGTCGATGCTGGCGTCATCACCGCGCACAACGACGCTTCCCTGATAGCGGGCGGGCAGACCGGCTGCCCGGCAAAGGGCGACGAACGAGAAAGTGTACTCGCTGCACGAGCCGCTGCCGCGCTTCAAAACCACCTCGGGAACGTCCCAACCGCCCACCATCTCGTACTCGAGGGAATCGATGATGAAGTCGTAGATCTTCCGGGCGATCCAATACGGGTTCTTTTCATCGCCCACTATTCTCTTTGCCGTGTCTTGGATGTAGGGGCTGTTGATGCGGTAGCGCGAGCCGTCGGCGGTATACTCGCGGCGCAAATCCTCGGGGATGTCCTCCAACGTTCCCACGCTGTCGGGGATAATCAGATAGCGGATGGCGGAGACCTCGGTATTGACTTCGTAAGTGACCGCCGCCTTGGTGCCCGCGGGAACGCTTCCGAGCTCGAACACGGCGCTTGGCTGATCCCAGCGGTCGCGCACCGACCTGGACGGCGCTCTCGAGAAGACAGGATCGCTCAGCAGTTTCTGGTTGGGCAGCTCCACCGGGACGGCAACGCTCAGGGTCAGATCGGTGATCGTACCCGGCCCGTAGTTGTTCAGGGCCCAGTAGTATTCGACCCGGGCCCGCCGGGTATCAAAGAGGCGGTACTTCTGCTGGTCGTCGATCGCCAGCTTGTAAAGCTTGCGGGTTTGGAAGTCGACGTTCCAGAGATGCCCGTCGACCCATGTTATCCCGGCCGGGTACGGCCCCGGTGCCGCCAGAATGGAGATGACCTTCCCGCTGTCGGGATCGACCATGTAGAATTCGTCTTTTATCCGGTCGCTTACCCACAGGTACTTTCCGTCGTGGGCCAGGCAGCGGCATGACTTCTCCGGGACGGGGAAGTAGCCCAGGATCGTGCCATCGTCGGGAAGAACCCTGTAGATCTTGTCTCTCGCAAGGATAAACAGCGTGCCGTCATGATACGCCAGACCGGTCGCTTTCCTGTCGGGAGCCTGGAAGGTGGTTTCCACGACGCCGGTGTCGAGGTTGAGGGCGTGCACGCTGCCGGTGTGATCGTCGCACACAAATAGCTTGTTTTGGGCAAACGTCAGGCCGTGCGGCTTGAGCGTGGGGGCATCCAGGGACCGGATCATCCTTCCGTCTTGCAGGCTGATCTGGTGAATCTTGGCACTTCGCCAGTCGGCTACAAACAGGTGCTTTCCGTCGCATGCCAGTCCCGAGGGATACTTGCAGGGAGCGTCGAGCGACATCTTGACATCGCCGGGAGCGGCCCGGAGCGTACCGACTAGAGCTACAAGTATACAGGGGAATGCAAAAAGCAATGATCGGCTTGGGGAAGCGTTCATGGTAAACCTCCGCTTTGATGCTCCGCCGGTTCGTTTGGCGGCCACAACTCTCCGCAGCCGCTCGTTCGGTTGTGAACCCATTATCGCCCCGCGGTCTCCACGAAGCAAGGTTTGGCCAAGCGCCCGGACGTACGCGGTCTTGTCCCGCACCGGTCTTCCGAGCCGCGAGCGCAAGCGACCGGGGGACAAACCCCGCGCTCGCGTTTCGGGCTCGGATCCGTGGCAAATACTCGGGCGAGTTGATCGAATCCTCTATCGGCTGTCGAGCGTGCGACACTCCGTCGGCCGCTGGGGACGCCCGTGCTTTCCCGAGCCGCAGGCTGCGAGCCGCAGGTTTCAACCCGCGCGAACGTCCGCGCAGGCTAAAGCCTGCGGCTTAAAGGGACGGTACGTGTAACGCCGAAGGTCTCGCTCGAGCGCCTGAACCATCAACCGGTCCCGACGGGCCAGGAGGATGACATGAACGAGAGAACGGTTCGAGACAGATTTCACGCCCTGGGTCCCCTGGTGCTCCGCATCGGTATTGCCCTCATACTGGTGCAGAACGGCCTGCAACGGACCGCGGTGATGTTTGGACACGAGGGCGCACCGGCCATGCAGGCGGATACGATAGTGCCGGAGCAAGCGGTGGCGGCGACGACGCCGGATGGCCTGCAACTAAGGGCCGACTGGGGCATGCTGCTTGGGGCGGCCGAACTTGCCGCGGCGGCTCTGCTGCTGATCGGGCTGACTACTCGCCTGGTCGTTCTGCCGACGCTGGCGGTCTTGGGTTACGGCCTGTTCGCCGGCTTCCCGGAGGTGTTGCTGCCGGTCAACACGACGGTGATGTGGCTGCTGGCTGTCGCGTGCCTGTCACTGTTTGTCAGCGGTGGGGGCAGTTGCGCGCTACGGCGCCGGTGGCGGGGCGCCGGACCGCAGGAAGCACCGCCGGTCGTGGAGCAACCCGCGGCCGCAAGGGATTTCATACAAACTCGCCGACCACTTGCCCAGCGCATCAGGGAGTGGTTCGGCCATTGGCGAACCCCGCGACACCCGGCCCAGCCCGCAGCGGCAACACCCACAAGACGCTGGAGATGGGGACGCCGGTAGAGCGTTTCATAAGTCCCGCGACGAGGCGTGCCACGAGCAAGCTCTGCCCGTCCGTGCGGATTCGATCGTCGACACGGGCAAGCTATCGCTTGCCCATGCGATCTATGAAGCAGCGTTGGTCAAGCCGCCGGTGCAAGGAATCTGCGGGGGAAGCCCTCGCACGTTCCCTCTCGCCGTCGGCATCGGTCGATCTGCCCATCTCAGCCGAGGCCCGCGATAACGGTCGTGCCTTCCCTCGCACATTCTCTTGAGCCCGAGGTGGAGGGAGATCGCCTTCACTGGGCGACCTGAACCTCCCAAGTATCGAGCTGGGGCCGACGGGACGTGTTTGCGCTCAACCATCTATTCGGGATCGTTCGGCAATGCGAACGTCGCCATGAAAGTTTTATAGTCTGCACGATCGAAGACGACTTTGCCGCCGAGGATGGTCAGGGACACCTTGACGTCACCGATGCGTTCCACCGGGATGGTGAAGGGATCGTCAGCGAGAATGACCAGATCCGCGAGCTTGCCAACCTCGATTGTGCCGAGCCGGTCTTCCCGGTGGATCGCCCGGGCGGGGGCGGCAGTGTAGGCCAAGAGTGCTTCTTCAAGCGTGAGCGAATGAGCCTTAAGCCAGACATTGCCCGCGAGGGTCTTGGCACTCACTGCGGCGTCGATCCCGGCGAAGGGATTCAGCGTCACCACGGGCCAATCGCTGCCCAAGCAGAGCAATGCACCGGTATCGACGAGTTGGCGGAAGGCGTAGGAGCCTTTGAGGCGTTCGTTGCCGATGGCCTTTTCGGCATATCGTCCGTCGTCAGCTTTGTGGAACGGCTGCATCGATGCAACCACGCCCAGTTTTGAAAACCGGGGGATGTCTTCAACGTGTAAATGCTGGGCGTGCTCGATCCGGTGGCGGGAGTCGCGTGGGCTGTTCTGTTTCGCGGCTGCTTCATAGGCATCAAGCAGCAGGTGGTTGGCCTCATCACCGATGGCGTGGACAGCCAGTTGCAGCCCGCGGCGGTCAGCCGTCGCGACCAGCTTGCGAAAGGACTCCGGAGGATCAGCCATGGCGGTGAGTTGCCCGCGGGGGTAGCGGGTCTTGGGGGCTACATCGCTGAAGGGTTCACGCATGTACGCGGTTCGGCTGCCCAGGGAGCCGTCCATGAACCCCTTAAACCCGGCTACGCGAAACATGGTGCTCTCGCTCTGCTGCCACTTGTGCACGTCGTCGATGTAAGCCGGCCAATCGCTTACGCTTAGGTAGGAGGTGATGCGAACGGTGAGCCGGCCGTCGGCATCGGCCTTATGGAACGCGGTGATATCTTCCAGGGCGCTCATATCATGCACCGAGGTGATCCCCAGGGAATTGGCGTGCCGCATGGCACCAAGCAGGGCGTTATGCCTATCTCGGGATGAACGGGCAGGAATCAGTCTGCTCACCAGCTCCATGGCCGATTCCTTCAGGATGCCGGTAGGCTCGCCCGTCTTCGGATCGCGCACAATCTCCCCGCCCTTGGGATCGTCGGGGCCGTTTGCGTCGACGTCCGCCAGGCCCAACGCGGCTGAGTTTACCAGGGCCTGATGCCCGTCCATGCGGGTGAGGTAGACCGGCACACCCCTGGTGACCGAATCGAGCCAGCTCTTGTCTGGAGGCTTAGGATCGTCCCAGCTTTCGACGCTCCAGCGCCCTCCGAGGACCCACTGTCCGGGCTTCCTGCTCTTGGCGTCCTCGGCTACGGCGCGAATGAACTCCTCCCGGCTGCGGACTTCGCGCAGGGCAAGCCCGGCCAACTGAAATCCGCCGCTGACCATGTGCGTGTGACTGTCGGTGATTCCGGGGATGACCCGCCGCCCGCCGGCGTCGATGACTTTGGTTTTGGGACCGACCATCTGCCGGATTGTCTCGGTCTCCCCGACGGCTGCGATCGTGTCGCCGATGACCGCGATGGCGGTGGGCTCATCCGCATGGCCCACGTCCGCGCGCCCTGAATCCCGCGGCCCGTTCTGGGGCGATTCGGCTCCGGTGAGGGGCGTTCCCGTCCAGAGTATCGCGTTAACGATCACCAGTGTCGGCGGTTGGCCGGCGTCCTCGGCCGCGGCCCGCGTCGCAGTGATTATGCCTGAGGCCAGCGTGAATGCGACTATGGCTGCCGCGACGGCGCAGAGGTTGGCACGGACAAGCCCCAGGATTCCAGACATCACTCGCATTGCTTTGACTCTCCATGGGCAGAAGACGGAACGCAGCTCTAAGCGGGAACGATATTTGGGAGGGCGAAGCTCCTGCTGAGCCCCGTCCCGGCTCTGTACTCGGCGGGAGCCTCGCCCTCCCTTATCTTACACGCTCTAAGACAAGTAGGAAGCAAGCCACTATAGTACCTGTGTGTCCCGAGCGGCGAAACAGGGTCCGGCGGCTTGCTTGACATGTTGGTGTTCGGTGTGGAACACGATCGGGTGAAGCCCGGCACGCGTGGCCGCTGCGGGGTTCGGATCGGGCATGTTGGAAGAGACGGAACATAGGGCGTTGTTGATCCGGGGTGGACGGGTGATCGATCCCGTCGCCGGCCGGGACGAAGTTGCCGACGTGGCCATCGCGGACGGCGCGATTGTCGATGGGGGAGAAGGGGCGGTGCAAGGATCATCCTTGCCTTCCGCATCTTTGGCCCCCGACGCAGCGGTCATCGAGGCGGCCGGCTGGATCGTCTGCCCCGGCTTTTGGGATCTGCACGTACACCTCCGCGAACCGGGGCACACGGAGAAGGAGTCTATCGAGACCGGAACGGCTGCCGCCGCCGCTGGAGGCTTCACTTTCGTAGCCTGCATGCCCAATACCCGGCCGGCAATTGACAACCCGGGTATCGTCAGGCTGGTCATCGATCGCGCCCGAGCGGCTAATTGCTGCGTCGTCGGCCCGGTTGCAGCCATCACCAAGGATCGGGCGGGCGCGGAGCTGACCGACTTCGCCTCCCTGCTCAAAGCGGGTGCGGTGGCCTTTAGCGACGACGGGAACGGGGTCGAGAACAATGCGGTCATGCGGGCGGCCTTTCAACGGGCCAAGGCTCTCGGAGCCGTGCTGATCCAGCACTGCGAGTATCGCTCGATCTCCTCCGGCGGGGTGATGCATGCCGGAGATGTCTCCCGCCGTCTTGGGTTTCCCGGGCTCGATCCGCGATCGGAAGAGGCCATGATCGAGCGCGACATCGCCCTCTGCCGGGAGATCGGCGGCCGGTACCACGTCGCCCACATTTCCACCGCCCGGGCGATCGAAATGGTCCGCCGGGCCAAGACTGAGGGACTTGCGGTGACGGCTGAGGTTTGTACGCATCACCTGATTCTGACGGATGAGGCCTGCTCTGACGCGGATCCGAACACCAAAATGCACCCGCCGTTGCGGTTGCGGGGCGACGTCGACGCCTGCCGTCGCGGGCTGCTGGACGGCACCATCGACTGTATCGCCACCGACCATGCCCCCCATACGGCTGCGGAGAAGTCCGCCGGGTTCCTGGGAGCCCCGCCCGGTATCGTCGGGCTGGAGACCGCCGTCGGGCTTGCCGACAAGGCAATGGTGGAGTCGGGTCTGGCTGATTGGGCCCAGCTCGTGGCCTGGTTTAGCACCGGCCCCGCAGCCGTTCTGGGCAGGAGCCGTCCGCGAATTTCGCCCGGCGCCCCGGCTGAGTTGACCCTGATAAGCCCCAATAAGGGCTGGGTGGTCGAACCGGAGCGATTTGTCTCTAAGGCCCGGAACACCCCCTTTGGCGGCTGGCGTCTGCGGGCACGGGTGAGGGGGACGGTTCGGGGCACGCGCGTTGTTCTTGACCTCGGAAGCTCGCCCCCGCGTGCGTAGGAAACGGCCCGGAACCGGGTACGTCCCATTTTGGGTGATGCCCGCCTTCAGGGCGGGCATGGAATCCTGTGGCGACCGACATGGCCGCTTTGAAGAGCGGCCATGCCACCTAATAACGGCGAATTGCCAACTTTTTGGGACGCACCCCCCCGGAATCGGCGACCGCGTGGGTGTTCTTGACAAGCCCGGATGCTTGTGTTACTAATGACTTTGGAACGGGTGCGGGTACGGTTTGCCCAGGCGGTTCGCCATCCGCCTTGGTGCCGGTGGTGCCGAATGTGTCGGGTTGCAACTGTTCTTTGGAGCCAGCCATGTCTTCCACGCCGCTAGCCGGAGGTTCTCTTGCCGTTGTCGCCGATCCCGTGGTAGCGGATGATCGGCAGGCATGGGAGGAAAAGCGATCATCTGTGCGCGGCGACCGGAAGTTCACCGCCAAACTGGTGAGTTTGGGCGGTTCGTCGGAGGTGCGTTGCCCGGTTGAAGATCTCAGCGAGGGCGGCCTGTACGTGCGGGCGGCGGCAAGCTATGGCCTGGCCGTCGGACAACGCTACCAAGTAACCCTGTCGGACGACCTTAGTTGCAGTGAGTCAGAGAATCTGGCTGGCGAAGGATGCTACGCCACCGTGGTACGAACCGACCGGGTGACGGAAGAGTCAAGCGGGCAGACCGGCGCCGGCCTCCGCTTTGACCATCCACTGTTTCTTTAGAATCCCCTCCGCCGCACCTGCCTGGCAAGGTTGAAGGTCCAAAGTCGAAGGTCGCAAATTCGAGACGACAAGGTTCCGACTTTTCGAGCTTGTGACCGCCGCTTACGACTTCACTTCCACGATTGAGTTCAGTTCGCCGTATTCGTTGGTCTCGACGCGCGGGTTGCCCAAATCGTGGGACCATCGGCCGTCGATCACCAGCCGGTAGCGATAGCACCCCCGCGGCAGGCGCAGCCGCGTTTCGAAGTCACCGTTGCTCTGACGTCGCATCGGGGTGGTGTGCGGCATCCAGTCGTTGAAATCGCCGGCAAGCTGAACCTCATTCGCCTCGGAGTTGCGGCTGCGGAAAATGACCACGTCACCCTCCTGGCGTACGCCGTACACCGCCTCGATCTTTCTTTCTATCTCCTCGTTCGACGCAGCCGGCGCGGGAGGAACCGGCGACGGTGGTGTGGCCCCCGAGGGCGGCGGCGCAACGAATGGAGGCTGCTTCTGAAGCGGTGTCTGCGGCTGAGCAAGTACCACCGGTGGGACCCTCCCCTCCACCTTGGTGGCTTCGAGAACCTGCTTCTGGGCCTCCTTTGCCGGCGCCGGGGCAGTCGATGCTACCTGCCGAGGGGGCTGGGCCTCGCTTTGCCCGCCCTGCGCAGGCGTGTCTGCTGTCGCGTGGGAGTCGTCGATGAGAGTCGTGGTCGTCGCCAGCAGCCGCTCCGCGTCGGCCGCCAGCCGCTCGACGTGCTCGAGGATCTCGGCGGGCGGAACACTCTGGGCCTCGCCGGCTATCAACTCGCGGGCGAGCTTCTGGAAGTCACGGGCGCCAATGCTGGTGGGGGCGAACTCGGTGATGGGCTGCCCGAAGCTGGCCCCCTCTTTCAGTTTGGTATTGAAGTTGACGATCGTGTCGAGCACCACGCCCTTGAACCGCTTGCGAAGCTCCGCGAGAATCTCACGGGCGAGCTTGGTGCGTACGTCGTATTGGTTGGGCAGCACGCGCACGGTCGGCCTGGTGCCGTTGCGGTCACAGAGCTGCTCGATCGTGGTAAGCTGCAGCGTCAAACCGTGGAGCGAGAAGTATCCGGTGTCGACCGGGATGATCACCTCGTCGGCGGCGCGCAGGCCGTTGCGCATGAGCAAGCCCATGTGTGGTGGACAGTCGACCAGGCAGTAGTCATACCGGCCGGCGTTGGCCCGTAGCAGCTCGCGTAGCAGCGTCTCTGGGCTGTCGTGGGCGCTGAGCTTCTGCTCCAAGTTGGGCCGGGCTACTTGCGAGGGTGCCAGATCGAGATTCGGGGCGATCTGCCACACGATGCGGGAGAGCTCGATGGGCTCAGCGTCAGCCTGCTTCATCAGGCAGTCATAGATCGAAAGATCGATCTGCTCATCCGGAACCGCCATCCCCAACGCACAGTGGGCTTGCGGATCCAGATCGACCAGCAGGCAACGCCGCCCCTCGCGGGCGATAGACGCAGCAAGATTGATCGCGACCGTGGTCTTGCCACAGCCGCCCTTCTGGTTGGCGATAGTGATGGTACGCACGGGTAAAGCCCTCACACTCACAATGAGGGAGGCGGTGCAAAGCCACCGTTTCGACAGGCCGCCTCCTGCCACCCATCGAAAGGCACAGACTGGTAAGGGTCACGCCGGACTATCGTCCATGTCGCCGGCGACCGATTCCGACCGCGCCCCAATGGCTCAACGGCCGGCCTCGGATGACCCTCCAGTTCGCCATCATCGGTTGCTAGGGCTGATAGACTTGAGGTTATTATTGGACCGGACCTGCATGACAGTGCTGCAAACTACGATCGTGTGGGTTTCCAGCATTGACAGTGGCCGGTCGCCCCGCCGGAATCCCACCCGCCTCAACTCTCGGAATCCCCCGCGATGTTGCTATGTGGGCGTGTCGCCGGTTCGGCTAATCGGGCGACATGCCCCAGGAGAAACGCCCGGTTGACCCACGATATGATGTGGTATGCAGGAATCACTACGCAACATATAGGCAGCACATGACTACCGTTTGCAGGCTCTCGCATCGGCGGGGGCCCCGGCCTCCCAGCACGCTACGAAATGCCCCGGACGAAGCTCACGCAGTTCGGGCGTCGCCGAGCACGTGTCCTCGCGTTCCTGGGCACCCTGCTCACGCTCATTCTCGGTCTGCCTCAGGCGCTCGTTAACCGGCTCGCTGGCGGAGCCCAGACCGGGATCGGGGCGAAGCCGGCAACGGGGATGGAAGCGACAACCCGGAGGATAATGCCGCGGGTCGTCTGCGACGCCGGGAATTGCCTCGAGACGATCCTTGGGCCGCGACAATCGAGGCAGGCAGCGAAGCAGCCCTTGCGTGTAGGGATGCAATGGGCAGCGAAACAGATTCGGGGTCGTGGTGTGCTCAACGATCCTGCCGGCGTACATCACGTACACGTAGTCGGCGGTCTGGGCCACCACGCCCAGATCGTGAGTGATTATCAAAATGCTCATGCCGGACTCGACCTGCAGCGATCCGAGCAGAGCAAGTATCTGCAGTTGTACGGTGACGTCGAGGGCGGTCGTGGGTTCATCCGCGATCAGAAGTGCGGGCTGACAGGATAGCGCCATCGCAATCATCACCCGCTGACACATTCCCCCGGAGAGTTGATGCGGATAGTCGCAAGCCCGCTGCTTGGGGGAGGCGATCCCTACCCTGCCAAGCATCTCCACCGCCGACCTCCAAGCCGCCGCGCCGCGCCGCGGCTGATGCAGCTCGATTGCCTCGGCGATCTGCTCGCCGATGGAGAAAACCGGATTCAGCGAGGCCATCGGCTCTTGGAAGATCATGGCGATGCGCCCGCCCCGAACCTCGCTCATCTCCTCCTCGCCAAGCGAGAGCAGATCGATCGGCTTGCCCCTTGGGGGCTCTTCTTCGGCAGGCGGATATAGCAGGACCCGTCCGCCGACGATCCATCCCGGTGGCTGGGGAATCAGGCGCATGATCGACAGAGCTGTGACGCTCTTGCCGCACCCGCTTTCGCCCACGAGGGCCACCGTTCGTTGGCGGGGGATGCCCAGCGACACTCCGTCCACTGCCGGCAAGACACCCTCTTTTGTGACAAACGACGTGCGCAGGTCGGCCACCTCGAGCAGAGGTTCGTTCCCGGGATTGGCGGTGTTCACAACGCACCGCATGCCACTAAGGCGACGTTGTAGGCGGCGTGACACCCGGCTGCGGAGCCGTAGCCGCGATACCAGAAGATGAGCGCGAGATAAACGCCCGCGATGGTCCGAAACACGAAACGTATCGGATCAAACGGTTCCGCGCCGATAGGCTGATGATGATGGAGGGCGAACACCAGGGACGTGCCCAGGATCGCCCAAAACGCCACCGACATCCGCTTGAATCGCAGAAGGTCCACGCCGATCATCACGATGATGGAAAGGAGGATGAGCCGAAAGACGAGTTCCTCGTAGATCCCCGCCCCGACGCCCAGGGCGACCGCGGCGAGGCAAAGATCAACTTTGCTTCCCGGAGGGGCATCGATCCCCCCCCACGAACCCAGGGGAATGGCCCAGCTAAGAGCCACCAGCGGCACGCAAAGGGCTGCCGACTCGAAGTACATAGCCGCGATGTGCTTCCAGCGGATCACCCATTTTTCACCGGAGGCAACCTGGGTCGCCAGCAGGATGGCGATCACCGCCAACCCCGGCGCCCACACGCCCGCGGTTCCGAACAGCTCGAAGAACCTCCGTAACAAGACAGAGGCGATCAACTGCTCCCGCCCCGACCTGGCGGCGAGCTCGGCGAAGAGGATCAGCGGAAGTAAGAAAACCAGAGCGTCCAGCGGGCGGGCGAGAATCCCCCGCTTGAAGCGGGCTGGGCCTAGCTGTTGTGAGGCTGCCATCGTCGGCCTATCGTGCAGACTAAAGGAGCTTCTGGCAAGTGTGGCGGGACAGATGAGAAAGCGGCACCGCCCGGGCCTTGACCGGGATGGATCACGTCAGACCATTCGGGCGATCTACGACCGGCTGTGGAGGGCGCATGGGCCGCAACACTGGTGGCCCGCCAAGACCGCAACCGAGGTCGCCATCGGGGCGATCCTCACCCAGAACACCGCCTGGACCAACGTCGAACGGGCGATAGAAAACCTCAGGCGGGCAGGATGTCTGTCGTTTCGCGAGCTGCGCGATCTTCCCGAGGACAAGCTCGCGGAGCTGATTCGACCTGCCGGCACCTACCGGGTCAAGGCTGCAAGGCTCAAGGCATTTGTGGATTGTCTCTGGAAGCATCACCACGGTTCTCTCGAGGAGATGTTGGCGGGCGACCGTGGAGAGGAAAAGGGCAGTGCAATGGGTAGGTGCAAAGATCATCTTTGCCCTACCGCTTTGGGCACCTCCGCCCTCCGGAAGCGGCTGCTGGCCGTCCACGGCGTCGGGCCGGAAACGGCTGATGCAATCCTGCTCTACGCCGGGTCTCGCCCCACCTTCGTCGTCGACGCATACACCAGGCGGATCCTGCGGCGTCACTTGGTCATCGACGACCGGGCGGACTATGGGGCGGTTCAAGGACTGTTCCATCAAGCGCTCCCGCGCGATCCTCAGCTTTACAACGAGTACCACGCCCTGTTGGTGGCGGTGGGCAAGAGCAACTGCCGCCCGACCGCCCGATGCGTCGGCTGTCCACTCACCGACCTGCCGCACGATGAGGCGCTGTAGGCCCTGCAGCAACCCGCATTCCGCATTCCGCATTCCGCAATCCTCGGTGCGTCGCTTGGCTGGTGGAGCCGTCGGACGTATCCTGTGGTCATGGAGCCTGAGCGCATCGAGAAAGCCGTCCGGGAGATCCTGGAAGCCATCGGCGAGGACCCCAGCCGTGAAGGGCTGAAAAAGACTCCCTCGCGGGTTGCCCGGATGTATCAGGAGCTGTTCAGCGGGCTGCAGGTGGACCCCGGCCGGCATCTGGCTGCCTCGTTCACCGAGACCTACGACGAGCTGGTGGTCCTGCGCGACATTCCCTTCAACTCGATGTGCGAGCATCATCTGATGCCGTTTGAAGGGCAGGCTCACATCGCCTACCTGCCCAAGGGCAAGGTGGTGGGCATTTCCAAGCTGGCCCGGGTTGTCGATGACTTCGCCCACAGGCCCCAGGTGCAGGAGCGACTCACCTTGCAGATCGCCGACCTCTTGATGGAGAAACTGGCTGCTAAGGGCGTAGCCGTGGTGATGCGGGCCACGCATACCTGCATGACCTGCCGCGGCATAAAAAAGGCGGGCAGCATCCTGGTGACCTCGGCCATCCGCGGCCTATGCCGCTCCGACGCTCGCACCCGCGCCGAAGTGATGGCCCTGCTGCACAACTAGAACGGATGATTCACCGCCGCGGCGGGGTTACTCCTTTGGTTCGACCGGTTTGGCCAGCAGTTGTTCTAACAGTTGCGTCAGCTTCTCTCCGGGATCGGTGCTGCGGCAGATACCGTTGCGGTCAATCACGAAGATGGTGGGAACGTCGACCACCCCGGAGTCGACGAGGATGGCGTTATCCAGGCCCTTGGCGTCGAAGTACTGTGGCCAGGGCATGTCGTGCTTCTCGAGCGCATCGGCGCACGGCTTCCGGCTCCTGTCGACGTTGACCCCGACCAGTTGCACGCCCTTGTCGCCGTATTCCCGGTGGAGCTTCATGAGATCCGCGAGCCCCTCGGCCGACTCCTCGCTCCACGTCGCCCAGAAGTGAACCAGGAGCACTTTGCCAAGCCACTCCGAGGTGTTGATGACTTGGCCGTTGGGTGTGGAGTACATAAGGGCAAAGGGCCGACCAACGAGGGTGGCGCGCCTGACCTCGCCGGTCGCCCGTAGGGTGGCCCGGTGATCGGGAAACTCCCGGGTGAGCTTGTGCAGCTCCGCCTCGGCGCGATCGATCTTCTTCAATGCGATTGCGTTGCGGATGAGGCTCGCCCCAATGACCGGCCTGCGCTTTTACTTGGGGTAGTCCTCGAGAAAGGCCTGGTAGCGCTCCATCGTGCCGCGCAGTCGGCGGCCCTGGGGCATCTTCTCGAAGCGTGCCCCCAGCACGAAGGCCCCAAGGGCATAGAAGGCGTTCTCGGAGGCCAGCTCGCCCTTGGCACTGCGGCGTTCGATCCTGTTAGTGAGGATAATAAGCTGTTTGAGGTATTCCGGCTGCGCACGGGCGAGATCCGCCAAAGCCGCCAGTTTGTGGATCAGGACGTGATCGCGATAGGACGATTCGGGGAATCGCTCCAGCAACTCATCGACCAGGGCGATGAGCTGTCGATTCTCCTCCACCCGCACCGCCAGATGCATCCGCAGCTTCAGGTTCGTCCGCACCGGCGATGCCAGCCGTGTAATGGCCTCGATCAGTTCCCCCTCGGGGGCATTCGCCGGACCCTCTCGAGCCTTCGTCGTCTGCCCCTCGGCCGACGCCGTCAGGATAAAGAGGGACAAGGTAATGGCACAAGCATTCACGAACGGTCGTTTACTCATCTTCGGATTGATACCTCCCCACAGACCGGTCCAACGCTCGCCGGCGTTCACGTCGGCGTGTGTTCCGTGCGCGGGCCCGGCGCGGTGTCGTAGTATTCGCCGGGTCCGAGAGGCCGGTCAAGCCCCGCCGCCGGTGCAGCCCGCCCGACCGGCTCGACCTGCGTTTCACGATAAAGCGGGCGGGTTAAGGAGGAGGGGCGGGCTGGTCCTTTGCTGCAATTATGTGAATGGTGTGGGATGCTATATAGTCTCCGTTGAGGGAGAGGTTGACCCGAATAGTACCGGTCTTCTTCACGGGCAAGCCCTGAATATACGCCATGGTCCGGTGGCGTCGGGCGGCAATACGGAAATTCTGGCAAAACTCTGGGAGCTTCTCTCCGTCCGGAAGGGAAAACACGATACCCGCCTGGAAGTCGCGGTCGGCATCACCCTCTTCAGCCTCCCACATTGCCACGGCCACGAGGTTGGGCAGCGTGCATGGGAAGGTGGTTATCCGTACTTGCTCAACAACGTTGAAGATGCTAACGCGGTTCGTAACTTGATCCACGGAAACCGACTCAGCAACAAGAAAGTACTCAAGACGCGGCATCACCCCACCTCGACAGTATAGGTTTGTCTTGACGTGTCGATCCCCTGCCGTCCGAACTGCGGCTCCGTCCAGGAGCACGTGAACGGCAGATCAGACAGATCGGAAACCGGGCGAAACACACGGTGCGCGTTTTGCGTCGCGGACTTTCGCGCCCGCAAACACAGGTGAGCAACGCGACTGGCCATGGAGAACCGATCACTTCGAATGCGGGCCAGATCGCTGAGATACTCGTTGGCGAAGGCGGTGAAACGATCCTCCAGCATAACCGCGATTGCGGACAATGCGATCTGATACGGGAAGCGTGCACAGCGCGCGCCGCGCTCCAGGAGCGAGCCCACAAAACCCCTGAGTGTCTCATCTGCAACGAATCCGCAGTCGTAGCGTTCGCGCAGCTCGATCACCTCACATCTTCGCCGAAGAAGCTCGCGAAGCACACTGGGCGTCGACGCGACGACTTCGGCCTCAAACTCCACTGACGCGATGCGGTCGAGTATCTCGATGCTCATCATCCCGGCCTCTCAGTCCAGAACTCTACCTTGACATAAAAACCCTGGTCATCCCAGCAATGGTGCTGAACGTGGTGCTCGTCCTCGCCGCAAGCGGAGTCCCATTTGCTGAGTGCGAACAGTGCCGTGCGAAGCTCGGGATCGCGCCGAATCAGGACCGCCGCATGAAGCAGGCTGCCATTCTCAGCGTTGCGATACAGCACGATGTCCCCGGGCTTGGCGGAATCTGCGTCGGTTTCCCGGTACCCATCGTCCGCGAGAATGTCCGGAATCTGGCTGTCCTCCATGATAGCCGTGCGTCTTGAGGCGAAGACCATCCCGTAGCAGTTGTACACGCCGCATGCCGGCTTCCTATTGCGCCAGGCACCCTTCCCGAACTTGCTCCGCACGAGGTCATATCGGCGCCGTTCGCGTTCCCCAGGCTCCGGTTCAATCACATTCTGAATCGCGTTGCCCCGATGAGTGTCCACACGGATGCTGCGCTCCGAGCCTCCACAGAGTATTTCCTCCTCGAACAATGTCTTCCGACTCCTCGTGCCCCTGCTAGCCAGTCTATCATACCGGAACCGCGCCCCAATTGCCACACGCCCGACGGAAAGATCCCGCACAGCCAAATGAGCCAAACCGGGCCAACCAAAGTGGGATGCGCCCACCGATGGTGGACCCCTGCCGGCCGATCACAGGTTAATGACTATCGGCTGATCCTCACACAGGGTCCTGAGGCTCTTTTCATCGACCTCGACCACCAACCCGCCGGCGCGCAGCTTGGGCGGTCGTCCGGCGTAGCCGAAGCGAAGCCCTCTCCGCACGACGTCGCTTCGCAGCAGAAAGCTCCCGTGACAGCCCTCCGCCCAAAGCACCGCGGGACAGACCTGCAGAAAGCGAATCCCGGCGGAAGACAGGATGCTTGTCTCCCCGACCATGCAGCCGAGCTGAATCCGCACGTCCGACCGCCGGGCGAACGAGGCCAGCCGAAGTGACGGGAGCATCCCACCACACTTGCTGATGCGAATGTTGAACCCGTCCGCCACGCCGAGATCCACCAGTCGCCGAGCATCCTCCAGGGTGATCAGTGATTCGTCGTGGATGAGGGGGATATTAAACAGGTCACGCAGGATCGGAAGGTCCTCCTCGTCTCCCCTGCCCAGAGGCTGTTCCACCGCCTCGATCGGCAAGTGTGATTCCTCGCCCAGCCACGCGATCGCATCATCCTTCGTCCAGATCCCGTTGGCGTCTATCCGCAACGTCGCTTTCCCTTGGGCGATGGGCCGTGCGAGATACGACCCAACGCTCCTTAGGCGTACGTGGTCGGAGGGCAATCCGACCTTGAGCTTGAAGTGTCGTAGGCCGCCCCAGTACATCAGACGAAGCTGGCGCAGGGTGGCGGCAAGCTCTCCGGCGAAGAGTACACCGCTAAAGCGGACCTGCTCTACGCTTCCCGGTCGGCCGAAACCCGGCAAGCCCATCCACGAAACGACGTCGTCGAGGTCGCGGCCGAATGTCCGCATGGCTGCGTCCAAAAGGGCCAGATCGACCGCCGCCCGAGCGGCCACAATGGGCCGGCCGTCTACGCTTCGCCAGGGAAGCGATTCGATGGCCTCGAGGGCCGCGGGAAAGGAATCCGGATGGAAGCTCATGAGCGCGGGTACCAAGACCTCCCGTAATGCCTCGATAACCGAATCGACCGTCTCGCCGGTTACGTAAGGCCGCGGCAGAGTCTCCCCGTAGCCCACCCGACCGTTGCTCAGCTCGACCGCGACCACGACCGGATCGGCAACTCCGCGCTCGGCCGCAGCGTGCGTAACCCTTCGGCGCAGAGGAATGATCAGCGGGTAGATCGTAATGCGCTGAACAACGGCTGGCGTCACTAGAGGTAATCCTGGGCGTTTGCGGGATGGCTGACTTGCGATTATAACCCGTGGGCGTTCTCCGACAACCTCGGCCTGCCTCCCTCAAAGGATCCTACGGACGGGAAAGATCGGATCGCCGCCTAGTGGGCTACGATCGGCCGCCCCGCTGGGGCTGATCCCGTCAGGAACAGCAGCTGGCAACCTTAACACTGGCAGTACATCAGGCCGTCCTCCAATGGTGACCGAAGGTCTGAGTGGATGTCTGTGTACGCTTGACTACGGGCTCGCGGGCGGTATCATATGAGGAATTGCACGGGGCTGCGACCATGTTGGTTCAGGTGGACATCTTTCAAGACGAAGACGGTCATTGGTGTGCCGAGGGAGTCGGTCATGGAATCGTGACCCAGGGGGACGACCTGAACGAACTGATGGCCAACATCCGAGACGCCTGTGAACTTCATTTCGAGGAGCAGCTCGCAGCCGGAAGGACCATCGACCTGCTGGTGACCGCGAAATTGGAGCTCAACAATGCCGCGGCTACCGCAGGTTAGCGGTCGCCAGGTCGTCGCCATGATGCAGCGCCTGGGCTACGAAGTGATGCGTCGACGCGGCAGCCACATCCGTCTGAAACGTCAGACGGAGGATGGCGTTCATGTCGAGACGATCCCCGACCACAAGGCCCTTGCCAAGGGCACTCTGCGCGCGATTCTCAAACACATCTCCAAAGCAACCGGAAAGCCCCTCGATGAGTTGATGGAAATGTTCCAAAGGGGGTATCCCCTTCACTGGGGCAGCCCCTACATCTGGTGGTTCTGTGGTCTCCTACCTCGGCAGTGGGCAACCAAGCTCTTGTACGGCACGGGTT
>SDBU01000178.1_pt1 | contig 91405 bp, 95 predicted proteins | sample 2277071 | NCBI WGS metagenome assembly SDBU01 (sample SAMN10397929, study PRJNA504765) | marine sediment metagenome | isolation source: marine sediment core GS08_GC12, 126 cmbsf | place: Arctic Ocean: Gakkel Ridge, Loki's castle | collected 2008
CAGTCGTAGTTAGGCTATTTTGGTAGATACTGGACACATATAAAACCAATTTTAGTTAATATGTGACTAGTAATAGCTTATATTGACAATCCAATTGATATCCCTTATACTTCGCCAGTAATTTGGGGCTGATTGACTAGCGATTATTGATTTTTTTATCCAGAGGAGAATTCTGATGAAATTGAATGCACCCAAAAAGAATACCTGGCTTGTCGCAGTTGTTATTGGCGTCGTAGGTATTATCGCGAAATTTGTGACAATCCCTTTCATATCCATCTATGCTTTCTGGCTGGTAGTGGTAGCGTTTGTTCTGCTGGCTTTAGCAACCTACCTGAAAGGTCTCTAATAAAAGAATAAGGCTCCGGGAGCTTTAATAAGCTCCGGGGGTCTATTTTCAACAACATAAACCGCCTCCGGGGTCAGCCCCACCGGATGCGGTTTTATGTATTTATTTCACCTTTACTCAAAAACTACTACTGGATATCCCAGATCTCTGAACAAACGATCCAGGAAACTGATCGCATTTTGCTCAGCAAGATCCAGAATACCGTCTTCTAGAGCACTTCTTTCAATTTCCTGTTCTGCAGCACGTCGTGCTTCTGTTTCCAGATTAACTTCACCGTGGGTAAAAAGACCTGTATCCCGATCGTAAACATAGGATTGCTCATTATCCAGCGTCGTAATAAATATCTCTGCCTCTGGCAAAGTTACATAAAGCACACCGCCCTTAACCTCCAAATCCTCCGGATCCAGCTTATTGAGATCAATCCCAGCTATCACCTCACCATGGGCAACAAAAATCAATCGGTCTCCTATCAGCCAGTCAAAGACACCCTGGTGGATTTCCGCGGTGATAATCTTTTCCAGGCTAAATTTGATAGTTTCCAGCCTGGCAAGGCTCCGAATTTCATGAACAATGGTTACCGGGTCAGGAAGAATAGTTGGCGTTGGATGAAGCACTACAGCAATCTGAGTGGAAAGATTGTTTGTCATCTCCCTTATTGGAAGAAGCTGACTAGAGATCGAGTTTTGGACTGAGTTAACCAGAATCACGCCAATTACAACCAGAATCAGGAGAACCAGAATCTGAAAGATCCATTGCCACTTTTTCATAGTATCTCCTTAATTCTTATCTTGTGTTTAACCAATTTTCCACCTTTAATAACACATTTCATCTGGGTTGGTTTTAGGGAGAATAAACTAAATTGACTCAATTAGTTTATTTTGCCAGAGTTCCAGAATTCTCAGGGCGGTTTCAGCCTGTTCCTCTTTTATAAAAAGATGATCATGATAAAAAGCAGAAACCACATTCACGCTGATCCCCTGTGCTGCCAATATTTCAGTGATCCTGGACAGGAAACCCACTGCCTCAAGGCTGGAATGAACCATGAGGGATATACGCCTGAAAACTGGCTCATAGGTCAGGTTATCCAGATCTGCCTGGCGCTTATTTATTATCAGCGAAACACCTTCCTGCTCCCGATAATATCCCTGGCAAGACATCAGATATTTCTTAGCTTTATCAGTTGGGAGGGAACAAAACACCATACGCTCATCATCAAGGACTGGCTGCATCTCCTTAAGAAGGATTTGCAGATCTGTTTCACCTTTATTGTTTCCCATATACTTCTCCCTTCCAGATTAGCTCTAGATCTATCATTGGTTTAATAATCCAGGGTGGATGAACATCAGTCTGATAAATGAACCGGGCATGAGTGTCTCGAAATATGCTATTCCTCGTATTATTCGGTTTCGTTCCTGATCAGAAGATGAATTGCCTCAGCAATCTCCACTACTTTCTGACAATCCACAATCCCGGGATGATCCTTCGGTGTATGGGTAATTTCCTGTTGGTCTATATTTCGAATAAACCATAATGAGGAAACGGCAATTGCGGGTACTCCCTGCTGAATAAAAATACTGTGATCGCCCTGGACCCATTGAGGACCTTCGGTTATGCCCTCAAACGCCGCAATTACATCCAATACTTGACTTCTCATATCGTCTTTCAGGTCAAAGAGAGAGAAAGCTGATAATCCCTGGAAATACCCAGCACCGTCGATATTAATATTCAATAAAATCTCTCCGAACCGATCCTGATTCTGGTCCAGGTAAATCATTTGCCCGGGTGCAGCATAATAATCCTCTCCATTAAACGCCACCAGCTCTATCATGGTTTGACCGGAATAATCTTGCAGCAGTTCTGCCAGAAGCATCAGAATGATCACCCCTGTTGTGTTATCTATTGCCCCTGGGGTGCCCTTTTTTGCGTCAATGTGCGCGGTTATTACGATTCTTTTCCGGTCATTTTTCCCTAATCTGCCTATTAGGTTATATCCAATTCCTGGAACCCGCATACACCGGGAAACCAGCAATGCTTTTCTCCCTACCATCGAGATCAACTTCTGCCCTTCTTCGTCTGTAAGATATACGGATGGGATTTCAAAATCTCCATCCTCAATCAACGGGAACGGGTAGATCCCGCCGGCCAATCCAGCGTTTCGGCTGGTTGCGGAGAGGATAGCAGCGGGTCTCTTCTGTTCCAGCAAAAATATTATTCGCTGATGATGTTCCGGATTATAGAAGACAAAGTTTTTCGGCATGAGTTGTTCACGGGTAAGTTCTCCGTATAATAAAAGGATCTTGTCAGAGCAATCTAAATCCTCCAGCTCCTGGAGAGTACCAGCTGCTATCAGTTCACCATAAATATCACAACCAATGGAATAGGGACTGGGAATGACTTGATAATTTTGATTTTCCACCGTTAGAGTAGCTCCGTTCTCCTTCCAATCCATTGCATCGAATAACGTGGTATCCACCTCCCAACCAAAAGAGGTCACGATGTCCCTGAAAAACCTCGTTGCCTGCCTGTTTCCGTTACTTCCCACTGGCCGTTCAGGTATTTCCAGACAAAGTTTATTCAGATACTTTATACAGTTATGAATCATTGATTTCCCATCCTAGATGAATGGCAGGATTTTTTTGATGTTTCTATCATTTCTAGCAATTCAAGAAAATTATCTGGTTTATGAGCTGGACAATACTATTATAGTCACTATCAGTTTAAAATTAATGATTTTTTCAGTTGCATCCTACTAACTTCTGGACTTGAAAAACATAATAAATTGGTGTACGGAGTTAAACAAGATAAAATTCAAGATTTGACTTGACAAACCGGTTTTGATTTGTTATATTTACTTTGTATTTCAAAGTTCTTTGTTTTTTAAAATAACCAGATCCCGGTAGATGGAGGTTCTTATATCCCCTCAAATTAGTCTAAAAGATCTGGAATAGAACATTTTTCAAAAATCCTTCCAAGACGAATTAATCGATATCCAAATTGGTTGTGTGATATTGATGTTTGGCATCACTCTCCAACTCAACCCTTACTTAGGTGATTTCTGGTCCTCAATGATATTTCTGCCATTCTGGACCGTAATCTACCTGGGTGTACAGGAAATTAGAAAAAAAATCATGCAACCCAGAGTTGGAGTAGTCGAATATGGAAATTATCGCAAAACCCGGCTAAAAAAGCTGAACCTTGTTATCCTGGTTTTAAATCTACTAGCTCTGATCTTTGGTGTGTTGTCTTTTTTCAATTTATTTAATCTGCCCGCATGGGTTCACCCCGCCCGATTGTCAATAGTGATCATGATGGGTTTTAACCTGGCAGGGTATATGCTAAAATTCCCCCGTCTTTATCTCTATGGGATTCTCATTGCTCTGACTCCGCTGTTTGGAGAACTCTTGTACTTTACCTTTCATGTTCCCCATCATGGATTTCCAATCACTTTCGGAATTACCTCCCTACTGATCATTCTCAACGGGCTGAGTATCTTTCTGCGTTTACTTAGAGAATATCCCGCACCACTCATGAGAGGTTGGAATGAAAGATGAGTCTAGAGAAATCAAAGAAATCCATCCCCTGGCGGAGATTGATCAGGTTATTCATGCACCCGCAAGGTTAATGATCCTGGTTCTTTTGTATGTGGTTGAAAGTCTTGATTATGTTTTCCTTAAAAACCAGACCGGTTTATCCTGGGGGAATTTATCAACCCACCTGGCGAAATTGGAGAACGCCGGATATGTAGTGATAGAAAAAAGCTATCAAGGGAAAAAACCCCAATCCAAAATTGAACTAACTCCCCGGGGCCGGGAGGCATTCAAAAACTATAAAAGCAACATCCAGACGGTACTGGATGATTTGCCGGATTAAATTTTACAATCAGTCGGACTAGAAGACATATATCTGCAGAATGATCACCATGGTAATCGCTCCAGCCATCACCAGCGTGACATGCAGGTTCAACAGGGCCAGGATAAACGCCGCCAGGCCGCCTGCCAGTCCCAACAACGGCTGATCTTTCTTCACCAGCAGAACTCCTGGGAAAATCAAGGCACCCAATGCAGCATAGGGGATACTTTGAAGCCATTTTTGGAACCAGGCGGAGAATTTGTAGCGATCCAGGAACAAAGCAGGAAGCAAGCGCGGGATATAGGTTACAACCGCCATACCGATGATCAAGATCAAGACACTCATACCTCCTCCTTGACCAAAACTATTCCCAGCCCAGCTGCCAGCACTGTTGCCAAAACAATCGCCCATCCGGAATCCAGGAAAAGCCCCAGGGTGGTATTCAAAACCATACTGACCAGGGCAATAACACCATAGCTCATAAATTTTCGGGCCGGGGGAACTAAAATCCCGATAAAAAGCCCATACAGGCCTACGGTCATCGCCGTAGTGATTTCCGGCGGAATAAAACTGGCACCCAATCCACCTACTGCTGTTCCCGACACCCAACCCAGGTAGGCGGTTCCCATCAATCCTGCTACATAATAGGGAGTCCATTCTTTACCCTGAGATTCGCCTGTTCCTCCTAGAGTAAGCAGCGCAAATGTTTCATCGGTGATTCCAAAGGAAAGCAGATTTTTCCACGATTGGGGGAAATGCCGCATTTGGTCATTAACTGTCAGACTCATAATCAGATGGCGCATATTCAAGAAGAGGGTAGTGGTGATGATCTGTGCCGCACCTGCACCTGCCAGCAGCATACTTACCCCCACAAACTGGCTGGCTCCCGCAAAAACAATCACCGACATCAAGGTGGCTTCAATCCATGATAATTGAGCCTGGACAGCCAGCGCGCCAAAAGCAATTGCTATGGGAAAATATCCCAGGGCAATAGGTAAGCCGGCTTTTATGCCCTGGATGAATTTGGTATCAGTTCTCATAAATAATTATTCCAAAAAAAGGGATAACAATCTGGGATTACTGGATCAAAAACCGCTTGATGGTTTTCTCTTCTACGTTAATGACCGGAATCACCATCCTGCCCTCTTGATTACGTTCCACAGTAGACCCAGACGCATAAATCAAGTCAATTCCAAATAACTCCTCCTTATTCTCATCCGGATCAATAAAACGATTCTCGATATGTTTGTGGCCGAATAACAGACCATTCACCCGGGGAGGGTGATTTATCCGCTGGGAAATTACTCCTTTTAAATCTGCCTGATCCCTTAACCCATGATAAAAAAGGAAATCAAATGGATGATGATGAAGAACAACAAAGACATTTTCTACTTCTGAGTCCTCTGCCAGGTCCTCCAGTATTTGATCCAAATTTTGAAGTTGTTCCTCACCTAAATTTCCCTGCGCTCCCCACATCTCTATATTTTCTATTTCCTCCGCCATGGAATCGAGCAAGATAAATGCCTGCCCTTTGATTACCTGTAAATGGGGATAATCCTTCACTCCGGAAATCAACGAAAAAAAATGTGACTGGCTCAGGTGACTTTCTAGGAAACCTTCTCGACCATAATCATGATTGCCGGGGCAGACCATTGCAAGGAATCCATTCTCGCGCAGACGTTCCAGGTGTTCCTTAACCTGATAGAATTGCCAATCTTCCCCATCATCCACCAGATCACCGCTGATGATCCCAGTTCTGATTGATGTTTATCCTTATTCTTAAGAATCCAATCTACGATTAGTGCGGATTTTTCCCTGTTATTAGATTTCCCTATATGCAGATCTGAAAGATGGATAAAGTTCAATGCTCAACTCCAATTTATTTTAATCCTTATTGCTACTTTGACATATTTATTCTCGATAACAAATAAATGTCATCCTTTGACCCCTAAAAGCATACCATAGGCCAACTGTCACTTAATGTTGATTCTAAATTGTTCGAAACTTGTTTCGGATCTCCAAAACTTGGTCTCGCTCTACTCCTGCTTCTTTGGAATATTTTTGCCACCGAGATACTGCATCAACGATTTCCCCAATAATCAGTCTTTCATGGCGGATTCCCATCTCCTTCCCAACATGAATCAAATCCTCCCTGGAAAAGCCATTTCTTTTTCCATTGACTGTCATTTGATGATTGTGTGTCCAGCGACCACTAGGATTATAGGCATAGATTATGTCGTAGGCAGGAGAAAGGCGCCAGATCCCATTTTGACCCATTAGATATGAGATATTTTTTGTGTGGTCATCTTGATTACGTGCTATCACATTAAATACCATGCGTCTGAAAAATTGTTCCATATCTTCATAAGGTAACCTCAATTCCCGATTTACCTGGAAGGCTTGCTCATAGGAATAAGCACCAGCAGAATTAAAATCAAAATGCGCTATTGCACATAAAGTCTGGCAATGAAGTTTTCCACCTTGGGAATTGCGGTCAAATCGCCGGGTCATGAAATGAGCCCTACCTTCCTCTTCAAGCAAACGGCTTTCATTCATATTAATGCCGGCATCCTTCGCCATCAGGTAATAAGCATATTCAATCCTGCCGTATCCCGCCGGATCTCCTAAAGATCGATCTTTCACACCATCAAACTTTAATACCCAATACCCAAAACCCGGGGGCGCTTCAACTTGTCCCGACCGAATTTCATCTGTGGATTCATTCCAGGCGATAATTGCCTTCGGGCGATTCCCTCCCGCGGAGGTTCCCACCCGTAGAATATTTAACAGTGCTTCAGTTGGGTCATCGTCCAATGTAACTTGTAAGTTAGCTCGGTCATCTACTGCTTTCTGCGCCAACTTAACTAATTTTGCAACTTCTACTGGTACAGATTTTTCCAATGCTCGATGGAGGACTGGTTCAAACTCAAGAGCTCCCATCGCCCGCTTGCCTGTATAACACAACCTTTCTACTGGATTGAAACTTCCGGGAGAACGTCCCTGTGCTGCAAGCCATCTATTAATGAGATCATTACCAAATCTATCCGGCAGGGCATCCGCTAACATACCTGGAAGACCGTAATAGGTATCTTTTGGCAAAGTTCGGAAAGAGTATATTGCAGATCCTGATCGGGCCGCTTCAATTGGCATGCGAAGAGGTGACACATCCAAACCCAATTTTAGAAAATCTGGGTCGTATTCAAATGTGGCAAATTCTTTTTCAACATCCCAGGCAACAGCTCCAACTAAATGCTCCCACAATTTGATAATTGCAGTTTTAGTTTGATCGATCACCGCTCAGATCCCTTGGGAGATAAATAATCCTTACGAGATGCACGCTTACGTTCTTTTCCCTCCATTTTTACCAGCTGTAATGGACTGATTCCCGGTTCAGGCAGAAATGCATCCAGGGCTTCCAATGCATCCAACGATCGTAAAAGTTTGATTAAGGTCAATACATCAAAAGGACTGCCATTTTCAATCCCACTGATAGTTGTCCGATCCAAGCCTGCCAAATCACCTAATCCCCTCTGAGAGATATTCTTTGCTAAACGCATACGTTTCAACCGTTCTCCTAACTCCTGTAATATCGCCTTATCACTCATTCCATATATTGTCATAACGTTGTCTCCAGGCTTCATTATAAACTACATTAGCCGCCAATTCTGTTTACAGCCAACATTGTACAACAACAACAACAGATTGTCAAGATTCCTTCCTTTATGAGGCTTCAAAGCATCATAAACCCAACATCATAGCTATAATGTTGTCCTCAACCTACATTAAGATTACTATTTAAGAAAAGTTTAGGGAGAGTATCGACCAAGATTTACAATGGTCGTATCTGGTAAACATTCAAGGCAGCCTGAGGTTTGGTTTTTCCAATTAGATACCAACTTCTTTGCTTTAGAAAGAGACGGCCTTGGTAGAAAGCACCTTCTTTTCGTTCTCATCAATCCAGGGGTTATCTCATATCGTCTATCAGGGAGCCAATTCCCAAACATGTATAACGGATCGGTACTCATCTGCTAAACGCTCAATAAGAAAAAACAACCCGTTTACCCGGTCGAATGCTGCCGCGCCAACCAGGTCCCGTTTGTATTCTATGAAATCAAGAGAAGGATCCAGCAAATAATCATCCAGCACCAGGACCGCGTACGGCTGCGGCTGCCAGCTTTCCAATTCTCCCCGAGCAACAGCAGCCAAGTGAGCGGGGCCGTAAAAAATCAACTGCGCCTGATAATCCTCCGCCCAAAAACCACGGTCGTCGTAGGGCCACTCTGGTGGATCCGGACAGGTAGGCGAGGTTTGTTCAGCACAATCGTGTTCCCAAACCAACCCAATGGCAAATCCATACCACTCCTCTCCCAGGGCTTTGGTCCCGGCAAACACTACCGCAGAATCATCTCCGGCAGTAAGCCAGGCACCACCCCGCCAATGATCTGCCTCGCGATAGTCGATCACGGCCTGGGATGGAGAACTGGTCAAGTCAGATTGACCGGGCTGCTGCTCACCATACAACAAAAGCGGAACCACTTCGCCGAGTGTGCTGCCAGACGGCAGAGGCACCGAGAGATCCCCGAATTGATACGCGAACAAAGCTGGACCTCTGCCGCTCCATAATCCTTCCCTGGCCCGACCGCTGGCCAGGAGAGGACCGGGAGCAATGGCTTCTGCCCAGATCGGTGGAATCTCAAACAGGTAATCATTGGTGACACAGTGAGTGTAGCCGTCAAACATCCAGGACCCTTGAGCATCCGGGTTGGAAAGATTCAGATTTGCCCAACCGTGGGACTCTTCAAAATCCTAGATATGCTGACCAAACGTAAAATGAAGCCGGGGCTGCGGCTCTGCTAAATACGCCAGTCCTGCCCTGGGAATACTCATCCCCTCAGTGTTAAAAATACCCCCGGAAAGATCCGCAAAAGTCTGCAGAGTCTGGGCAGTATTCGCCTCTCCCAAGTTTGTCGTAATTACCGGCTCAGGAATGTTGATTTCTGAAACAAAAAGTTGGTGATCATGGCCAAATCCAAACAGAGAACCGGGGAAACCATCTACTGATCCCTCCGGATCGCCATCCGGGAAGTAGGTTAAGCCATGTCCGCTGTAATCCCAATCCGACCCGCCGGAGCCATCCGGCAGTCGAAAAAACCCTAAATACGTAAAATCATCGGGTTGGATTAGGTTTCCGGTAGACGGTAAAGCAGGAGAGAAATCTTCAGCCGCGAGTTGGTCTGAAGGGTTAACATCGATGATTGATTAGACCAGGTCTTCTGCCAGGTCGGTGAAAGCTGGTTGACTACAAGACATCCCGGAGAAAATAAGCGGGATGAATATTAACAGGGGGAATTTTCTAATCATGGGAAATCCTTATCCAAGCTGAATGGAGGAGAAATTGATTTATTGCGTTTCCTTGTTGTCTGCCGCTGGTTAACTCTTTACCAAACGAAGATGAAATGTATTTCCCTCCCATGCGGTGTCACTCTTTTGAAATCCAGCTTGTTTGGTCATTTCCTGGTAATAATCGATCCCGCGTGGTTCTTCCGGCCAGGGCATTCCATACCCGGTTTCAGTGACCTTATCTCCAATGCGGTACAGCAGGTGAACGATAAAGTATTTTGAATCGGTTTTTGGTTTCTGGCTGATGTCCACGTCCCAAAAATGAAGTGTCCCTCCGGGTTTCAAAACCCGCCAGGCTTCCCGAAACACCTTAAGCTGATCCTCTTTTTTCCGGACATACATCAGGGAAAAGAAAGCTGTTGCGGTGTGGAAACTTTCATCCAAGAATTTTAGTTCCCGGGCATCCATAACAATCTTTAAGGGTCCTTCAGGGGCTTCCAGGAGTTCTTCTTTTCGAAAGTCAATTGCGATAACATCCTTTCCTTTTAACTGGCCAATAACGCCCTCACCTCCGCCGCCCAGATCGAGAATATATCCATCACTATCAAAGTCTCTGATTTCCCATTTCACCTGCGGGAAAATATACTCAGTCTTATCCGATTTCTCCAGCATAATTATTCCTTTCTCACCTGTTTACCAGATGCGCAATTAATAACAGTTCACCCCTTGAGGGAAAATAACATTTTTTGTTTATTGCCGATCCCTCCCCAAGAACGATCTGCGGTTCATATTTCTCATTGGAAATATCAGGCTAATTGACCGGGATAATTCTTTATTGGGCTGCTCACTTTAAGAATGACGGCAAGAGTGAATACTTATGAATATCAGAAATGGAATATTCTTTTTCGCCAAGGATAGCTTCTGCTGCGTTCAGTCCGCTCTGGACAGCTGGACCAATCCCTTCCCCCATATCCAGGGTTGCCAAACCTATGGAGTCGCCAACAAGAAATATGTTACCTCTCTTAAACTGGTCCTGACTCCCCCTTAGATAGTAAACATATCCTTCCGGATGGAAATCCCTCTCAGATACCAATCCTTTTTCCTGCAGTTTTTTCACCAGATAATCCCAGTGATATTGTATATTGCGGCCCCGATCCTTCAAGGCAGCAGCGTTTCCACCAACTCCGATATTCAAATATCCACCCTTTTTTGGTACATACCAGGCATATCCGGGCAAACCTTTCTCTAAGAACCACAACCGGCAGTCGCCATCCGTCCAATCAGCGGTAAATTCCTCTTCCAGGGCAACAATTTTGGCACCAGTCCGGGGTTTATTATTACTGAAAAATGTATGGTAAACCGGGCAGTGAGTTCCTCCGGCGCCAATAAGAAACTCAGCCGAATATTTTCCATCAATGCTGTATCCCTGATCTATTAATGTAATCTTTTTTACTTGATGCAGTATTACCGGCGCTCCAGAACGCTGCAGCATCCAATGATCAAATTCCACCCGGCGGATAGCATACTGCCTGCCGGGGCGGATGATCGGGAATCCTTTCAGGAAAATCTTTAAAAAGGGAAAAGAGGTCAAGCGGTGGGGGTAATCATTGGGTTCAAATTGCAAATCCCGGAGAACCTCCGGAGTGATCCAACCTGCACAAATTTTTGGGCGAGGAAACGTTTTTTTATCCAAGACAAGGCAATCAACTCCAGCCTGTACCAACTTCCAGGCGCAGGCAGATCCTGCTGGTCCTCCCCCAACGATGATAACCCGATGGTGTTTCATATTATTCGGCAGTCCGGCTGTGGATCCCCGATCCGGGTAAAAACTACTTGCCAGAGTTGGGTTTTCCTGGAACGGAATCCTCCGGCGCTGCTGAGCAGGTAATACCTCCACATACGGTAAAATTGTTCATTATAACTGTCTTTTAGGTCTGGCCAGGCCAGTTCAAAATTGGCATGCCAGGCCATCAGTGTGGGATCGTAATCCGGTCCAAAATTATGCCAGTCTTCGATTACAAAGAGACCCTCCATAGCAGCCGTCAGCCGGGCAATGGAGGGCAGTATACTATTGGGAAAGATATATTTCTCCGTCCAGGTGTTGTTTCCTTTACCACTAAAATTGTTCCCGATAGTGTGGAAAAATCCTATTCCCCCTGGTTTAAGGGTCCGGTTTACCACCTCCATATAGGTCCGGTAATTTTTATGTCCAACATGCTCCATAATTCCAATAGAGATCACCCGGTCATACTCACCATCCACTTCGCGGTAATCTTGCAGCCGGAGTTCAACCGGTAACCCGCGGCATAGTTCCATACCCAGTTTAACTTGTTCAGTAGATACAGTCACTCCCAATACTTCCACCCCATATTTCTCTGCTGCGTATTTTGCGAAACTCCCCCACCCACAGCCAAGTTCGAGTATAGTCATACCCGGCTTGAGACCAATTTTTCTGCAAATCAGGTCCAACTTCGCCTCCTGGGCCTCGTCCAGATTTGAAGCGTCCCGCCAGTATGCACAGGTATAGTTTAATCGTTTATCCAGCATAGCCCGATAGAGGTCATTTCCCAGATCGTAATGATGTTCTCCGACTTTGAATGCACGGGAGGAGGTCTGCAAATTAAATAGACGATATTTAAGCATATGAGAGAGGATTTTCCAATTTCCTCGAACTTTCTTCTCCAGCCTGGCCCGTAATGCCCGGTCGATAAATTGGTCAATGGCCTGGCAATCCCACCAGCTATCCATATAGGATTCCCCCAGTCCGAGTTCAACTTCACTCAAAACTCGCCGGTAAAACCGGTCATCATGGATCTGGATATCCCAGGGATTTGGACCATTTACTTCAATATCAGCCGAAGCCAGCAGACCACGAATAATGGTTTCAGATTGGGATGTCATTATTTTCTCTCCTGGTATATCTGTCTTTTATCATACATAACCGAAACCCGTGCCCTCGGTTACTCAAAAAGCATTCTGGGAGATCACTTATGAGTAGAGATATTGAACTGATTAACCCATAGGACCAATATTAAATATAATCACCCTCTAGGAAAGGGAAAAAATAGTGGATTTTCGAGAGCCCCCTTCCTGAAAACTATATTTTTTTTGATAAAAAGACAAAGAGGTAATCTGCTAACCAGCCAGTTTCTCCATCACTCCCGGCCCGACAATCGCCCAGTCCACACAGGGACGCTGGAAGCCATCCGGGTGAATTAAGGGACATCCAAAGGCAGCATCATCGATGTAGAGCTGGCCGTAGGCTTTTGGACTGCTGGTCCAATGAACCTGGGCAGGGTTTTTATTTACGCCATAAAGGGAAATACCGTTTTCTTCCAGGTAATCAACAGCCCTGGCCAACGCATCTCTACTCAGGCCGTCATCGGATCGCATGGTAAAGAGAATCAACTTGGCTCCCGCCTCCTGAAACTTTAACATCCATTCCACCGCTCCGGGGACAGGCGGTCCAATTTCCGGAAATCGATGATCCACTATTGTGCCGTCAAAGTCAACACAAATATACATAGAAAGATCCCTGTCGATCAGGTAAAAATTAACTGGAAACAGTATACCAATAAACCGGGAATAATATCTGAAAGAAATATTCCTATGCTATAACAAAAAAATCCATTCAACCCCATTTCGTCAGCTAAAATTCGCTGTTTGGGGTTCTTTTTATTAAGAAACAGGATTCACCAATAGACTCTGGATCAACCTCCGGTTTTCAAGAGTTTCAGCATCTCATTGATATCTGTTGTTGGCGCACTGCAGGTGTAATCTTTACATACATAAGCAGTCGCTTTCCCGTCAATTGGAGTCTGAGATTCAGTAAATTCCGCAAGTTCAGTGATCGATGGTTTTTGGATACCGATGGGACGGAAAAGAGTAACTTTATTGGGATAGTAATTGAGGTTAAGTACCTCGAGCATAGCTATTGTGTCCGCAGCTTCTTCTTCGCCTGTGATCACCACTTCATAGGCCGGTCCAAAGGCAAAGAGCATTGCGGATAAAAGCTGGGTATGCCCCATCGGGACACTACTAACCTGATTAGAAAAAGCTCTACCTATCCATCGAGCCTTATCCTCAAGATCTGGATTTGATGTCATCCGACCAATGCGGAGCAGGTTAAATGCCGCAACTGAGTTGCCAGAAGGAATTGCGCCATCATAAATTTCTTTGCTGCGTATAATTAAATCAGTCTGGCCTTCTGCAGTGAAAAATAACCCGCCGTTTTGAGGGTCCCAGAATTCTTTCAGCATCAATGCATTTAGATTAATCGCTCTTTGCAAATATTCGGGGTCAAATTCAGCCTCATAGAGTTCAAGCAAACCCCAGACCAGAAAAGCATAATCATCAAGATGTGCAGGAAGTCCTGCATCTTCATCCCGATAACGTTTTAGAAGCCTTCCATCCTTATCCCTCAGCTTATCCCAGATAAAATCTGCAGCGTTTTTAGCTGCCAGAGCATACTGGGGTTCACCCAACACAGCGGCAGCTTTTGCAAAGGCAGCAATCATCAAACCATTCCAGTCAGTGAGAATTTTGTCATCCTTTAATGGGTGAATTCGCTTTTCACGAATCCCATATAGCATTTGCCGTGTTTTTTCCCAAAAATCGCCAAGCTCCTCTTCTGGCAAATTAATTTCCTTGCTTAACTCAGCAAGGTTTTTTTTGAGATAGAGGATACTGCGGCCAGTTTTGCTCTTTGTTGACTCGTCAAAAAAATTTCCCCCCTCCTCCAAGTTAAAGAAGTTAATAAATAATTTACTACCTTCATCACCCAAGGATTCTCGGAATTCTTCAGGAGTCCAGAGGTAAAATAAACCTTCTTCTCCTTCACTGTCAGCATCTTCTGCAGAATAAAACCCACCTTCAGGAGAAGTCATATCCCGCAAAACGTAGGTTAAGATTTCACGGGCGGTTTGGGCATATTCTTCTTTACCTGTGGCCTGGAAAGCCTCCACATAAGCCATCACCAGCATAGCCTGGTCATAAAGCATCTTTTCAAAATGAGGTACCAGCCAATAGGGATCAGTTGAGTAGCGGTGAAAACCAAAACCAATCTGGTCAAAAATCCCACCGAGTCGCATTTTTTTCAGGGTCGTTTCCACCATCTCTAGGGCGTGATTTTCTCCGGTTCGATGCCAGTATCTCAGCAAAAATATCAAATTATGCACTGATGGAAATTTTGGTGCCGAACCGAATCCTCCCTGAACACCATCGAACCTATCACTCAGTTGCTGGTAAGCCTTGTCCAAAATTGGTTTATTCAACTCGCCGGCAGCAGGTGAGCTGTTCTGTTTCAAGTAGTTTACAATTTTATCCGCACTCTCCAAAAGCTCCCCGCGTTTTTTCTTCCAAAGCTCACTAAGATTGGGGATTAACTCCATTAATCCGATTCGCTGGAAACGGCTTTCTTTCGGAAAATAAGTCCCGGCAAAAAAGGGTTCTTTCTCAGGTGTTAAAATGATAGTTAAAGGCCAGCCTCCAGCCCCCGTTAACGCCTGACAGACTGACATATAAATCTGATCGATATCCGGTCGTTCTTCGCGATCAACCTTAATGGGTATAAAAACCTCATTTAAAAGGGCAGCCAATTGAGGGTCTTCGAAGGATTCATGCTCCATCACGTGACACCAATGGCATGTGGAGTAGCCGATGGACAGGAAAACCGGTTTGTCAGCATCTTTCGCTTTGTGGAAAGCCTCCTCACCCCAGGGATGCCAATCCACTGGATTTGCCGCATGCTGGAGAAGATAAGGGGATTTTTCAAATACCAGCCTGTTGTATTCATGTCCGCCATCCTGGGGCAATCGTAACAACTCATCTGCCGATGGAATCAGTTTCCGCGATTCTTTTTCACCAGGCTGGATACGGGAAGGTTCTTTCTCGAAAGTAGTATTCATACAACTCACCATTAAAATATGTTTTTACAATAAAACAGATGTTTTGTAAAACGTGATTATTACGCGTGGATTAATATACAGTATTACTCATAAAGAACTTGATCAAAAAATATTAATCAGAGAAATGGTGACATTGTACGTGGGAAAGCTAAAAATTTGGGCTTTCCAACCCATGCGCTTCGAGTAACACTTCGTCTTCAAGTAGTTCTGCCGTCGAACCATCGGCTACAATTTTTCCTTCATCCATAATGATCATGCGGGGGAAAATATCCTGAACCATTCGTAAATCATGGGACGAAACCAGCATTGTGATAGGTAAATCCCGCAAGAAATTGATCAAAGATCGCCGGGTACGCGGATCAAGGCCAGCCGAAGGTTCATCTAAAATCAGGATTTGCGGCCGCATTGCCAGGACTGTGGCGATAGCGACTCTTTTCTTTTGCCCCATACTGAGGTGATGAGAGAGCCGGTCGCCAAAATCACTCATCTGAACAGCAGCCAGGGCTTCTTCAACTCGTTGGTAAACTTCATCTTCCGGAAGTCCCATGTGGAGAGGTCCAAAGGCCACGTCATCGAACACTGTCGGAGAGAAAAGTTGGTCATCAGGATTCTGGAAAACCAGGCCGACCAATGCTCTTATTATGGGTAAATTTTTCGAATCCACCGAGAGCCCCGCAATCGATATCTGATTGTTCTCACCTAAAATCCCGTTAAGATGCAGCATCAGGGTCGACTTTCCGGCTCCGTTGGGTCCTACCAGGGCAACTTTTTCCCCTTCGCAGATCGATAGATTTATCCCGCGCAAAGCTACAAAACCATCGGGGTAAGCAAAGTTTAAGTCATGAACCTGAAGGATATCACCTTCACACTCAGGAATTTGAATTTCATATAGTGGTTGGTGTTTGACAGGCATTAGCGGATCCATCCCACAAGTTGAATAAAAATCAATATAAAGAATGAAATTGCCAATATGAACCAATCCAAGCGGTTCATTACATGCGGGTTGAGCGTTCGTAAATGACCAGTATATCCCCTCGATATCATCGCACTGTAGATGCGGTCCGAGCGCTCGTAGCTGCGCAGGAACAATTGTCCGACCATGCTCCCGGTGACTTTGGCACGCCAAAAGATGGAACCACCTCGTTTGACTCCAGGCAGACTAGCGCTGCGGGCATCCCGCGCTCTTAGTAAACGAAAGACTTCGTCAGTTATGATAAAGAGATAGCGATATAGGAAAGCAATAATGGAAGTGAGAATGCGCGGAACTCGCAGGTGTTCAAAGGTGTGAATCAGATCAGGGAATTGGGTGGTTGCCACCAACAAAATTGCCATCTGCACCGATAGCCAGGACCGCACCAATATACTCAAGAAGCGAATCACGCCAATGTCGGTAGGAATCAGCATAATGAATCCCAGGTTCCATTCGGCTAACGGTTCACCTAATGGGGAAAAAATCGCACTGACTGCCACTAGTGCAAATGGTAAAGCTACAAAAGACCGTTTGAGTGTGAAACCCAATCCTAATTCGGATTGGTCATTAGCGAACAGCAGCACCAACCAAGCTAATGCAAACGCGGGCCAGCTTCCATCGGGCAAAATCGCATTCGACAGGATAAAAGTAATCGTCACCAAGACCTTAACGCGCGGGTCCAGGTTGTGAATGCGGCTCTGGTTAAAATGAAATTGGTCAAAAACTTGTACGTGCATATGGTTTAGATTCTAACTGAATTTTATATTTTTTGAGGTCTTATTAAAATCAACAAAACAGTGGAATCTGCAATAGATCCATAATTATTATTTGAATTGATGTTAGAAATCAGACTTCTTTTATCCTGCGTAAGTTACGTCCCATCAAGATCAAAAGACCTAACAAAACCCCCGCCCCAATGATTCCGGCCAGTATGGTTGAGATTGAAGTTTCGCCCAGGAAGGGGATCGAATAATCCGGAAGAATTTGGTAAGGGGCGTCCAGACCAGTCCCCAAGAAACCCAGGTCTTCAGCAACCCTCTCCAGACCATCCGGATTACCAGACGCCAGTGGGGAGATCAGTACAGCCAACAGGGAAACTAAGACTCCTGCAACAATCCATCCTCGCCCACCGCCGGCAGTTGATTTTTCTGCTGCCAACAGATCAGGGCGGGTTTGCTCGATAAAGGCTAACGCTGCTACAGTGATGAGGGCTTCACCAATGCCAATAAAGACGTGGACACCCAGCATCGCCGGTATGACGATTTCCAGCCGAGATGTGCCGCTCACCCAGAGCTGAAGCGCTGTGATCAATGCTGCGGCCATGGTCGCAATCCAGGCCCCAATCCCGGCAACTGCCAGACGAGTACCCTTATTACGATCGATCACAATCCGGTACAGTCCAAAACCGATCGCCGCGGTCAGTATTCCCATATTGAAGATGTTTGCCCCCATCGCCAGCAAGCCGCCATCCTGAAAAAGCAATGCCTGAACACCAACTACCGATGTCATAACCAGGATTCCAGCCCAGGGTCCAAGCACAATTGCCGCCAGGGCGCCACCCAGGAAGTGCCCCGAAGTTCCCCCGGCAACCGGGAAGTTTAGCATCTGGGCAGCAAAAATAAAAGCTGCCATAACACCCATCAGCGGGATCTGTTTTTCACCCAGAGATTTATTGGTTTTCGAAATCGCTTGACCGACCATAATGATCGTGACCAGCCAAAAAATAAGCGAAACAACGATATTTAAAAATCCATCAGGAATATGTAGTTGGGCAGGTGAGAACATCACGGTGAGCTCCTTATAATAAATGATGCAGTAAATATCTAAATCTTACGACACACGCTAAATAAAATTCGATTTACTCCTGACAATCAGCGCAAATCCCAAAGATAGAAATATGGTCTAGATTGGGACGAAACTGGTAATTCGAGATCAAATCATCTCTCAGCGAGTCCAGCACCTTGATATCTGCATCAATTACCCGGGAGCATCTCCGGCATATCAGGTGAATATGCGGACCGTGCTGGAAGGTAGAATAAACGATTTTACCTTCACTTAAATCATTTCGACGGGCAAATCCCTCCTGCCAAAGCAAATCCAAAGTTCGATAGACCGTGGCAATATTGATTGCCCGGGTGAGCTCCTGCAACTTCTCAGAGATCTCTTCGGCGGTGATGTGCTGGGGACTATGGGCGACTGCATTAATGATCATCTCCCGCTGGGGAGTGATGCGGAAGCCCCGCTTCCTTAGCTCATCAATGATAGTATGGCAGTGTGTCATAGCATTTACTCCTAATGCGAATATTCGCATTAGATAATATTATAAACTAAATATTAGTTGTGTCAATTATGGAAAATTCCAAAACTAGATTAATTTCAGAAGTCTACCAGAAGTGCTGCCCCTCAAAGGGATTTGCCATTCGGGTATTATTGTTTCTGGAAAAGGATCCGGACTGCAGCAGAAAAGCCGCTCCGCCAGCACCCGGTTCAACAGACAATGTCGTTATTATTGTGATACGAAAATGTTTGGCAATGATGGTTTCTACCCTAAGCACAAGATTTGTTTCTTGGCAAAGAGAGGTCCAATATCCATATTCAATGGTTCCAGGGCATACAGTTCCGGCGGTACGCCAATATCTGCCAGGTAGAGTTCTCCCACTACTTTTTTTCCCGCTCCCCGTAAACCCTCTTTCGGTAATGCCAGGGTCATAGTAGCTGCTGCCCGGATAGTTGGTTCAAGCGCTTCCCCTGTGCTGGCATTTAATCCTGATGGTAAATCCAGAGCCAGAATAGGCGTCTTTCTCTCATTTGCCCAGCGGATCATCTCAGCAGCCTCTCCCTGCGGCGCTCCCTGCAGGCTGGAGCCGATAATACCATCCACGATCAAGTCCCCCTGAGGTTTCTCTTTTATGTCCTCAATTGACCCGATCTCCATGTCCATCCGCTGCAGGATTTCCCCCTGGTGTTTTATGGTTCCGGAAAGATCCTTCACCCCTCTGGTCAAAACTACAATCATTTCGGCTCCCCAGTTATGCAGGTAACGCGCGCAAACCATCGCCCCTCCCCCGTTGCCGCCGCTCCCTGCCAGCACTACCACATGTTTTCCATTCGCATTGCCGTCTAGAAACCGGTTTCTCGCCAGCTGTGCGAGGTGCTGACCGGCATTCTCCATCATCTGGATCAAATGGATTCCGTACTCCTCCACCATTAAACGGTCAACATCGACCATTTGATCAGCTGTTAGATAGGGGATCTCTTTAATATCCATCATATTGGTGTTTTCCAGATTAACGAAATTTTCTCTTCTCCCCCAGGAATTCTCAGGTGAAAGAACCAGTCATTAACGGTGCATTTTCGGAGTATCAATTTCAGCTGTGACCGCTGCTGATTCTCCAATTTCCGTCCAGTGGTCAACGGCAAACTGGAGCACCACAATACCGCAGGTGGGAAGATTTCCCAAATCGAGATCTGATAAATCATTCACCAAGTAGGTCAAAACGGGGTTGTGGCCAAAAAGCATCAGCCCATCAAGGTAATCCTCCTGGTACTGGATGATGTCCAGCATATCATCTACAGTCCCATGGTATAGGGCCTCATCCACTACTATTTCATCCCAGGGCAGGCCCATTTCCTGAGTGATCAGCTCAGCTGTGGTCAACGCTCTAACAGCAGAGCTGGAAATGACCCTGTCCACTGGTGGTCCCCAATCAGCCAACCGGGCACCCATCCTCGGGGCATCCCGCAATCCTCTTCTATTCAATGGCCGCTCATGATCAGGTAAACCGGGATTATCCCAGCTGGATTTTGCATGTCTGACGATAATTAAAGTTTTCATGAGATTCAGAAATTTATTTGGCTGGTATTTATATTAATAATCACCGATGTTTGTGAATTGTATTGATTATTGAGAAGCAAAACAAGATTCTCTGTTCCTGATTTCTTTCCTGATTTTTCTGAACAGATCGACCGGATTAAAGTTCATAATAATTGGCTGATGCTTGGGCGCTTACTCTATGCAGGATATCTGTAAGCTGCTGGTTGGTCTCCGATAAATCCTGGAGATTCTCTGGAACAAACACTAAGTTTCCAAGGTGGATATGAATTTTACTGAAAGGAAGAGGCAGCGTATAGCGGTCCCATCGTGGGACATGATACGCATGCCGGCAGTAACAACCAATGGGAAGAATAGAAGCTCCGGTTTTCTTCGCCAGAAAAGACAACCCGGGTTTCACAAAATATGATGGACCTGCAGGTCCATCCGGGTGGATTAACATATTTTTACCAGATGATATTGTCCGCACCAAACTAACCAATTTCCGTCCTGTTCCGAGAGTAGAATCACCCGAAAGATTCAGCGTGATAGGAACTACGCCAAGTTTCTGCCCGAAAACTTCCAAAGTATCCCCTCGATAATCATTTGGTATGATTCCTACAAATGAACTTATATCCATTTTTTTTCTCAGAAAACCAATAATCATCATTGTCATACCGTGCCAACTGGTTACGATAACTGGCTCTCCTCTTTTCTGCATTCTCTCAATTGGATCAACTCCACTGATATGGAATCGACAAGTCCGGTATACCAGAACAGAAAACAAATATAGAATAGTGCCGCTAATTTTTGCAATCAATTTAATTCTCCATCAGGAAAAACAATCAGAGGCCAAGCGAACCTTGGGATTTCCTTATATAGAGGCTCCGACCTATGGACACCACTAAACTTCCCAAACAAAAAATTAATAAGGATGTAAAGGGTGATACGAAAAACAACGTCAGAAGCCCAATTAATAAATACACCGCAAAATGAAACTTGGATGGAAAAAACCAAAGTATAGAAGGGAGGCAAATCTTGCTCGCCATCAAGTAACTCAGCGCCAGTAGCAGCACAATATATACACTATTTGGCAAAGAATAAGTCGAATACGAAAGGTCAGATAGTACTGCTAGGGACAGGGTAACCCCTGCCTGAGTTACCGATAATCCTAGCGTGTCATCATGGTTGCTGGTTTTGAGAGGGTGGAGATTAAATCGGGCAAGTCTGAACGCACCTGCCCAGGCGGAGAGAATCAAGAGAGGAAAAATCCATAAGCTGGAAAACCCCCGGGCATTAAGATGGTTGAAGACGAGTAATAAGGGAGCAACTCCAAAACTAACCATATCAGTTAAGGAATCCAGCTGCAATCCAAGTTTCGTCTCCGCGTTTAATTTGCGGGCAGAAAAACCATCCAGGCTGTCAAAAATAAAACTTGCCAGGATAAACAACCCTGCCTGGTAAATGAACCCCTGGTTGGATAATATTATCGAACCCAGGCCGCACGCCATGGATAAATAAGTCAAGGAATTTGGTATATATTGGTGAAATTTATTATTCATTTTGAATATTCTCTTCCTTCATCTCAGCGATTGGTGTCAGTCCACCTTTTACTTTCTCTCCCACTGAACACAACACCTTAGCATCAGGAGGTAAAAAAAGTTCAACCCTGGATCCAAATTTAATTAAACCGTATCGCTGTCCGGATTGAATTTGATCTCCTGGTCCTGCAAAATTAAAACACTTGCGGGCTAATATACCTGAGATTTGTTTAACTATAATCAAGCCATAATTTGTCTTGATTCCCATTACGATTTGATCATTCTCCAGGGAAGCTGCAGGGTTGTAAGCAGGGTAATTTTTTCCCTTTTTGTGAGTAACAAAATCAACTTCACCTGTCATAGGTGCGCGCTGCACATGGACATCAAATATTGATAAAAATATCCCAATTCGAATAAGGTCAATATCAAGGTATTCTTTTTCTCGGAATGTTGTGATATCCCTTACAATACCATCACCCGGGCTCAAGAAAACATTGGGTAAATGTTGAAATTCCCGGTCGGGATCCCGGAAAAAGTATAATACCAAACCCCAGAGCGCTGTACAAAATACTAAGATCACAAAGGTGAGCACCCGCGGTGTATAAATTACCCCAATCAATGCGAGCAAAACAATAAAAGTGCTCACCACTATGGATCCTTCTCGATATTTATTAAATGACCAGCCGGGAACACGAAGATCTGGTTTCAAGGACTTTCCTATTGGTACAAATTTAATCTAAGGTATCAACCCAAGTATACTGGATAATTTAAAAACTGAGCAGACTTTTATTGAGTCGGCTTTATTTCAAGAATCACCAGCTCCGGGCGGCACAGGAAGCGAATCCGCGGTGCAGCCCCCCGTTCCAACCCGATCCCGCGGGAGACGAGCAGGTATTGATCCGGTTTAATTTCGGTTAAACCTGCCGCCCAACTCCTCGGGACCAAAGAGAGTGTTAATAAAGGACCAATTCCGGGCAGCTGGAACTGACCACCATGGGTATGCCCCGCCAAAAGCAGGTCTGCGTCTATCTCCCCCAGGCTGTAATTAGGAGAGTGTCCCAATACGATATGGAATTTTTCCGAACCAGGGATAACCAAATTCGGATTCTCGGAATCCAACCAGCTAACTCCCGTCAGGGTTATTAATCCCAAATCAAGGGTTTCTGTTGTATTAAAGGTCCTGACATCGAGTTCTTGAAAAATTGCCGTCCAATCATTATGGTCCACATTGCCCCGCACAGCATAGATTCCAAGCGGGGCTTTCAGACCAGTATCTTTAAATATATTTCTAAGTTCGGAGACGGCAGTATGGTAAAGATCCTGATTCAAGATCTGCAGGTAATCACCCGCTAATAATACCAGATCTGGATTTTCAGCCGCAGTTAATGCCAGTACCCTGGTTTCATAAAGTCCGGGGTTATCGGTTTGAATATCAGCAAGCACTACCACTTTAATGGATTGTTCTAATTTTGTTGAATAGATTGTAGTGCGGGAAACCTCCAGCCTTTGCGGTTCAATCAGGAAACCATCTACAGCCACACCAAGGATTATAAGAACTAAAACCAAAAGGGCATAAACAAACAGGCGTGATTTTTCAAAGAGCATTACTCCCGCGGCAATAAGATATAACGGAAAATGCAGGAATACTCCCCAGGCCAGGAGCTGCAGACGGCCAAATCCATCAACCGGATACAGAATAGCACCCAGGAATAAAATTCCGACCTGAAATACCCCCAGCAGGATCGTCCGCTCAATTGAGTGTTTATCTTTTGTCCGATAAAGAAAGATTACAATCACAACTGTGAACAAGCACAGCGATGAATTATATACTATAAGGGCTTGGGGCATTAGGCTTTCTCTTCTAACCGGTGAGGTTGGACATTAAAAAGCCAGAAATTGCCTTGGACCGCCGGTCCGATCAGCAGCGCGAACAAGATCGTACCGATTCCCACCGGTCCATCCAGGATCCAACCTAAAAGCACAACCGGCACCTCGATCACAACCCGGGATAAACGAATACTTCTGCCCGATATCCGCGAGACTGCCAGCATGAGAGAATCCCGGGGACCTGCTCCAGCATTCACGCTGATATAAACCGCCGTGGCAATGCCGGAGAGCAAAATCGAGGTCAGAAGACCCGCGGTTTGTAACACCAGGTTGCCTTCCAGAGAAGGAATTATGGTTAAGAAAAGATCCAGCCAGGGTCCAATAAACAGAATATTGCTCACTGTCCCCCAACCAATTTGCTCTCTCAGCCCAACTGCTCCCACCAGGACCACTAATCCGGTCAGTACCAACATGGTTCCAGAAGTGGCACCAGTCAGATCAGCGAGGGCGACTGCCAATACTGCCCAGGGACCTGTGCCAAGTTCTGCCTGGATAATCAATGCGATCGCTAGACCATAAATAGCAAATCCGATTTGGGCGACTAAAAAGTCGCGCGGGAAAGATTTCCACGTGATTGTTTTAAACATAGGGAGCATCTTACCATATTCTTTCCCTTGGGATGAGCTGGCAGAATGAACGGGAAAAATAAAAACTGCACTGACCAGCATATTCAGCCGCCCTTCGATACAGGCTCATTTCATTCACCTTACTCAGGATGCCTGTATTTTTGAACCTTCAGCAACAGGCGTCTTGAGTGTTATTCTCAGCCTTTTCTCCAAATCCTGCACTGGAGCGGGAGAGTCTGTCCTGAGTGAAATCGAAGGGCCAGCTCCCGAGGCTATTCTTCCCGGGCAAGCAGACCCTTCGATACGTCCCCTGGGGACTACTCAGAGCTACTCCTTCGACAGGCTCAGGATAAAATCAGGATGATTGAACTTTTGAAACATTCAGTAACAGGCGTCTTGAGTGTTCGAGCCCTTCGATTTCACCCAAGACGGGCTTGCGAGAACGTATCGAAAGGCGAGTGTTGCTTTTAAAGTCACCCTTCGATTCGGCCTCGGTCCCCTCGCCCTACTCAGGGTGTCTGTTTCGTTATACCAAAATCTGTTACTAATTACTACTCACAACTTACTGAACACTGAATCTGATTACAGATCACTACTTACTACTTACAAACAACTAATCACAGTTCTACCGGATATTGGAAGCAGCTCTGGAACGCCCGGGCGGTAGTACCTACAGTGATCCAACGGACCTGTTTTATACAGGCTTTTTTACTCTGCCGCTGCATTTTCTCGAGGGTTCCTAGCAGCTGTCCAAGCGCCAGTACCGTGTCCGTTGATACGCCCAGCATGTGAAGTTCCCCCGCCAGTGAACGAAGATTTATTGCCTGAACTTCGGCATCCTGAACAGTTTTTAACCCGGTTCGCAGAGTGGCGAATTTCTCATTATCGACTACAGGTCGGAAGAACTCCATCAGGTAGCGCAGCTTTTTAATCGTAATCCGATAATTTTGAAAAACCTCTGCTGGTATTTTTTTGGTCAGTTTTTCCCCCTTCTTACGAACTCGCTGGTAACGTTTGGCAATCCTGCGGCAACCGTACTCCTTGGCGGATTCCAGGGAGAGGGTAGAACCATCCAGGAGATCACTTTCCAGCAGCGCGGACCAGCTGCATAATATTCTGGCCAACCGTTCCGAGCGTAATTTCTTCACCAACTCCCCCTGGGCTACCTCTCGTTTACTCTCCAGCAGTGTTCGTAATGGCTCTAGATGGGTCCGCCAGGTTTTTGGGATTTGCTGTTGATAAATGAGGAAATGCCCCAATCCAACATCAAGGTCTCTGACCTCCCCGGTGAATTGATGAATCCAGCGAAAAGACTCCTGATATCCCGCCAGGGTTTCTTGCGGGAAGAGAAACTTAAACTCAACCAGCGCAGCGTGTGTCCTCCGGTTCGCCACCTGCAGATCATGCAGGTGAATGGGATCTTCTCCTTCAACGCAGCCGTCCAGGTGAGCCTGAACAGCATGTAATTGGGTTTAAAAAACTCCCCGGGCAATTTCAGAAACAGATAGTTGGGTCATAATAGGTCAGGATTATGGAACCCTAAATCAACCGATAAACTGGAAACCAATATTCCTTTATTTGATTGAAATCTCTTCAACTTTCAACGAATTAAGTTGCTACCCCGCAATCTGCAGGTGATTAAACCTCGCTGCAGAAGGACCAAGATAGTTCGAGTAAAAACCGGTTTCAGAGGACCAGGTTACATCCGCCAAGGCATCCAGTAGATTACCGAGCAATAATCCGCCCTTAAATGGCTTTCGATCCTCACCATCCACCACATAACCAAGGCGAATTTCACAGGCAAAGTCACCGGTGATCGGGTTGGGGTTGAACCAGGAGAATTCAGCAATTTCAATATGCGGATCCTTGGTTAACTCCTTTGTAGGGGTTTTTCCTGCTGACAATTCAATATTTCCAAATTCGCCAGTTGCCAGGATATCCAAATAGGATGCAAAACGCTGATCAGCAATAAAAGCTTCCAGCTTATTATCCAGAATTAGTCTTATCCGTTGGGCTGGGATCCCTTCCGCATCGAAGGTGTTGGATTGCATGCCGTAGGGAAGCTGTCTATTCGCCCAGAGGTTAAAAGAATCTCCTTTGACATCACTCCGGAAGATTGATTTTCCTATCTCCCAGGGTGTTTCTCCACTGTATTTCATTGCGCCGGAGGAGAGGGTTTGAATTAAACTTCCTGAAAGAACTTCACCTGCTACCATTGTAGCTAGCGAACCTCCCTGCACAAAAACAGGTCCAGTTCGGGATGGTGGTCCTTCAGCCAGCAGCAGGTCAGATGTGTATTGGGCCCGCCTGGCTGCCTCTTCCTCAAGGTTAAGATCCGCTATCCTGCGCTGATAAATCTCCACGAAAGTTTCAATTTCGTCTTCACCCTCACCTGCGAGATAAACCCACTGCAAGTAAATCTCAGTTGCATTCTGATGGGCATCAATACCTTTACTGCTGACAAGATGGGTGGTCTTTTCCTGACCAAAACACTCTGCTGCAGTTAGCCGAACATGCGGGTAGGAAACAGTTTGCTCTTTGAGAGAAACTAAAATCTTCTTGATAGATCCAGCAGGATCTTTTATATATTCCTGATCAGCTAATTCCACATCAGGCAGGGATGCCGGTTCCGGGAAATCGTATGGTTCGTTATGAACTAGTTGAGCTGTCAAAACAGCCTGTCTCAGCGCCTGGTTGATCTCACCTCCTGGAAGGATTGACACCGTACCTACACCACTGCTGGGTTTTCCTTCCCCATCCAGTGAATCACAAAGCACATCAACTGTATACTGCTCTGAAGAAACCTGTCGGAAAGCTTCTGTCGACTTCTCCAAATCATACTGCTGCGATCCATTTATTTTTTCGTGCTGAATATTCCAGGCTTTAATCTCAGGAATACTATTAAGGGACTTTTGAATTTTTTCTAACATCAGCCTAACCTCACTTTCATCAACAGGTGGGGACCACCATCGGTAACCGGTACAATTTCCTTGGTACCCTTTCCGCAGTGACCTCCGCTAAGATGAAAATCGCTCGAGACTGCGCTTACACTAGATAAAACATCCGGAACATACCCGGTCAGGCCGATCGCAGCAAACATCTTATCTGTCATTTTCCCGCCTTTAATCTCAAATCCATAATGGCAGGTAACTTGAATACCCCAACCTTTGGGATCTTCCATACCGGATGATGTCTTAGGCAGATAAATACCGTTTTCAACCTGGCCAATTAAATCTTCCAGTGGTGTATCACCGGATCCGAAAAAAGTATTGCTCATCCTGGGATAAACTTTCCGGGAAAAATCCTGCCGGCGGCCGTTGGGTGAGCGAGGGATATTCAGCATAGTAGCAGAATATAGATCAGTAAGCCCCCGTTTAAAAATTCCATCCTTTACGATTTGAGTCGACCTAGCTATCACTCCTTCATCATCAAAGAAATAGGACCCAAATGCTCCTGGCATACTGGGATCATCATAAATATTCACCAGTTCTGAACCCACTCGACGGTCAATATAATTGGCTGCTTTAGCTCTTTCCTTCAGGAACATATCCGTTTCCACACCATGGCCAAAAGATTCATGGCAGATCACGCCCGAAACACCTCCCGCTGTCACAACTGTATATTCACCCGGTTCAATCCGATCCGCGTCAAGTAGTTTAATCGCATTCTTTACTATCACTTCCAATTCTTCATCGCTGAAAGTGAGAACCTCCAAACCAGCGGTTCCACACTTGGAATCCCAATCGAATACAACCCCCTTATCGCCCATAACTGTCACCATAATAGATAAATGGACACGCTGGACATCCTGGGATATATCAGCGGCCCGATTTCGGAATATCGATTTCTCCCTATATTCCAATAAGGTGATCCGGGCGTTAACAATCCTGGAGTCAATTTTATTTACACGCCGGTTCATTTCCCGCAGGTATTCCAATTTATCTCCAGTCGGTACCTGAGCGGGATCCTGTTCCATCTTGGTTTGGTAATCGTGTTTCCGTTCCAGCCCTGGATCTATTGATCCGTTTTTAGTAAAACTAGAGTTCTTGATTAAATCTTTTACTCCCTGAAGAAGTTCGTTTTTATCAAACCCTCCAATTGCCTTCTCATTCATAGTATGTCCATCAAAAGCCGTCAGGATGGCTCCCGCTGTGGGATCTCCCACGATCACCCGTTCCTGGTTGTTATCAACCAGGTATCGAACTGTTTCCCGGGAAGTCAAGACTACAGCGCCATAGGATGCTTTCGACTCCAGGGTAACAACGACATCCCCCAAAAAGGGACGCAGCTGATTCATTTCCGGTTTGAGATTATTATTTTTCATACTTCCTCCACTGTTTCTATATATCATTCAGTAGGGTTAACTCCATTTTACAAAGTATATTTCCATCCATTAATTCCAAGTTTGCACAGCTGAGCTTTGATGATTAAAGATTAAAAGCCCACTCACCATCCCGCATCACGGGCTCTGAATTTCCATCTGGGAGGATCCCATCGATATTCATCTCTCCCGAGCCGATCATGAAATCTTCGTGAATAAGGCTGGTATTACCTCCCCGGGCATTAAACTCTTCGGTGGACAACTTTTCGCCTCCCTTTATGCTGAACTGGTATGCTCTTCCCAGGGCAAGATGGCAAGAGGCATTTTCATCCAACAGGGTATTATAGAACAGCAAGCCGGATTGGGAAATCAGAGAATTATTGGGAACTAAAGCAACCTCCCCCAGCATACTGGAATTTTCATCAACATTCAACAGGTTTTCCAGTACCTGGGCTCCCTGTTCGGCGGAAAAATCAACCACTTTCCCTTCTTTAAAGGTCAAACTGAAGTTGTTAATAACATTACCTGAATAAGCCAGCGGACGGGAGGAACTTACCGTTCCTTCTGTGAGACAGCGGTCAGGCAAAGTAAAGACTTCTTCTGTAGGTATATTGGCAGTGAATGGAATGCCGCTCCTGGTTGCGAACCCGGCTGATTTCCAGGTATGACCTTCCGGTAATCCAATTCTCAGATCCGTTCCCGGGGCTGTATAATGCAATCCCTGATAGGATTTCTGATTGAGGTATTCACTCCGTTTACCCAAATTGATGATATGAGCTTGCCAGGCGGCGATGGGATCCTCTTCATAAACTCTGCAAATTTTAAACAAGGCATCCCATAAGGCGTGTTCCTGTTCTGCTGCCGGTAAATCCGGGAATACTTTCCTGGCCCAACCAGCTACTGGTATGGATAAAACCGTCCAATTCATGGTGTTTTTTCCGATATGAGTGCTGATCGGTTTCATGTATTTCCGGATGGTTGTTTGCTGCTGGCTGAGCAAGTCGGGGTCCTGACCTTCCATCAGGTCAGGGTCAAAAGCTGAGATCGAGAGCATGGCGCCCCCATTTTCAATTACTTCCAGAATGCCTTTTAACTGCCAGGCGGGGAATTCCCCAAAGGAATCTCTGGGCGCGTGCTTAAACCGGATCAAGTTTAGATCATCGTCCCGCCAGAGCACATCCACCAACCGGGCACCAGCCTGGTAAGCGCTTTTTGCAATTTCCCGGATCAAAGGGGCGGTCTGGATCGGCACACCGCCGTACTTAAGAGCTTGTAAAATCAGTTTTTGGCCAGGCTGAAGATTCAACCCCACTTTCACAGCCAGGTTAGCATATTTTTTTAGATTGGTTTGGAAATTTGGGTCCATGGATCTGCTCTCCAGTTGGGTTTGTCCGTCTATTAACACTACAATTTGGTTTTAATCAAATTGAATTAATTAAATACCATTCACCCTGGATTTTACCATCCAGCATGTGCAATAAGTTGTCAGAGGAAGGAAGGATAGATGATTGTCCTACAGGAATCCTGATGAAATCCACAATACTTAAGAACTATTCTGGGTTTACTGCCGCTATGTAGCTTGTTCGATGATCCCCAAAAAATTTTCCACAGAAAGGCTGGCGCCGCCCACCAGCGCCCCGTCAATTTCCGACAGAGTGAAAAATCCGCGCGCATTTCTCGGGGTTACAGATCCCCCATAAAGTACCCTTATCTTTTGAGAAATTATTTCCCCCCACAATCCAGATAGAGTTGACCGGATGACTCCTCCAATCAAATCTCCAGTATCTTCTGCTGAAGCTGAGAGTCCACTGCCGATCGCCCAAACAGGTTCATAAGCAATCACCATCAGGTCAGGATCGGGTAAATGAACTCCCTCTAACCCTGCCTGCAGCTGACCGGCAATTACACTTGCCGCCCCCCCGCTTTCCCGCTCTTCCAGCTGTTCACCTACACAGAGCACAGGGATCATTCCGGCATTCAGCGCTGCTGTTACCTTAAGGTTGATCAACTCATCAGTTTCGCCATAGAAGGCTCTTCTCTCACTGTGGCCCAGAATGACATGGGTGCAGAACTCTGCCGCCATATCCGCAGAAATTTCTCCGGTATAAGGGCCAGATTTTTGTTCGGATATATTCTGGGCTCCCAGCAGAATCGGGGAGCTGACCAACAATTTATTCAGTTGTGACAAGGATGTAAACGGGGGGCAGATTAATACATCCACAGCGGTCAGCGATTTTACTCCCTGGATTAACTTCCTCACCAGAGAAATCCCTTCCGACTCGGTTTTATTCATTTTCCAGTTGCCGGCAATCAAGGGCTTACGCATACCAGTCACTCCCATCCTTCTATGTGCACTGAATCCACAATGCCGACAATCACTGAGATTACGCAGCCGTCTGGATTATCCAGAATTTGGCGGGCTCCATTTCCTTCTCTGTTCACCAGCACAGTATCTCCTACGCCTGCCTGCGAATTATCCAGGGCGACAAAATCTCCCTCTGGCGGATCATCCGGCAGGGTCAAAGGCTGGACAACCAGCAATCGGCGGTTTTTATAATGTGGGTGACTAATGGTAGTCACCACGGTTCCGGTCACTTTGCCTAGTATCATATCAAGTATATTTTTTTGACCCCTTTTTAAGGGTGAGGTCAAATTGATCATCTGGATAGACTACCAGCTCATCGACAATCCCAATCAGCGCCAGATCCACAGGGACAAAAGTATGAACCTGCATCGCCAAGGCAGCTTCCCGGGAACGTACCATCACACATAGGTCTCCCGGACCAGCCTGAACAACATCCACTGCTACCTGCAGCGGGCCGGTGGATTCCAGATGTTTATTCAGCGGTTCCACCACCAGCAGCTTCATCCCCGTAAGATCAGGATATTTAATTGAGGCTACCGCTGTTCCTCGAACGCGACCAAAGAGCATATCAGTGTCCTCCCACACTTTTCAACACCCGTTGAATGATGGTTCTCAGCAGGTTCGAATCCACCGTATCTCCTACCTGTTCTTGGACTGCATTCAACACCCGGTCTTCCAGGGCTTCCCTGGTTGGAGGTGGAAGCGGGATCTGGGGCAAGGACGGTGCGGCGCTGGGAGATTGTTTTTCGGTGATATAGGGTCGGATAGGTGCACTTGAAGGTTGATCGTGTTCACGCAGAAGTTCCACTCCCAGCTTCCTGGCCTTCTCCCGGCCGATATCCGTCACCACTACATCATCATTGACAACCAGAGTGGTCACTCCGCTGTGAAAGAGATCCTCAATGTCCCGATCTGTATAAAATATTTTGGGCATAAGGCGACTCCTAAATACTTCTTAAATTATTTACCGGCGATACCTTCCACGTTTTCCATAGTTTGAATGGCTGCGTCTCGGGCAGTTACCATCTCAGCCTCTGAACCGGACATCCACATCCGTCCAAAACGTCCTACGGAAGCAATATGAATTATCTTCACATTGGTTTTCTTTTCCGCCTCATTAGCCGCGAGCATAATGTATGCTGCGGGAGCAACTTCCAGAACAAACAGGGTTTCACTAGCAACCAGCATTGATCCCCGGCGCCAGCGGTTCAACAGTTGGGCCTGGTATGGATCCACACGGGTGATCAAATTGGAGGAATACACAGTAGGTTTGATACGGTCCTCTTTTACCAACTCCAACCTTTCAAGCACTATTCGTCCGGATTCCAGCACGGCAGCCTGATTCAGGGAGTGGACCTCAAACATGCCGAATTCCCGCTCCACAACCTGCGCACCGGGTTTGGCTTCTGTGGCTTTGACTGCGATGTCCACTGTGCGGAAGACTTCGTTGCCAGGTGCCATTTCCACATAAAGGGAAGCCATGCCTTCTACTGGAAGGTCTCCCTGGGTGATTGTGCCCACAAAAGCTGCCACCTCGGACTGCATACGGTCCAGGTAACAATAAACACGTAGTTGAAAATCTCTTTTTTCCATAAGATCTCCTTATTGGAATGTCTTCCGAAAAAACCATTATGGTTTATTCAGGAAGTTTCCATTTTGTTGTCATGCATCGCCATCCCGATCGGGGTCACCAGAGCAGGAAAATCAGGAACCCAGGCAGGTATCCCGGTATACTCCTCAATCACTTCTGCCGCCCTGTAAAAAGCGCTGGTTCCGCCAACCAGGGTAATTAAAGGGACTTGATATCCCTCAATATGCCTGGCAACGATACTGGCTACTTTTTCCAATACTGGTTTTATCACCGGGAACAAAGCCGGCTGCTCTGCGGGGTCGATTTTCAGGCGTTCCGCATCCTCAAACGGAATATCATGAGCTCCTGCGACAACCAGCGAAAAATGGGTGCCGCCCGTTGCTTCATCCGCGGTATAAACTACCTGCCCATTCTCAACCACAGCGATCCCGGTTGTGCCGCCCCCTACATCTACAATGACTCCGTTCTCCAGGCCCACCAGGGTGTTGGCTGCACTGGGTTCATCCACCAGGCCGGTACAGATCATCCCCGCCGCTTCTATCACATGGGCTGTAGCCTGGACTTCAGTTCTGGGAACACCAGGAGGATACCCACTGGCAGCATGGGTGAGTTCTCTGCCGATCCGCCGTTCAATCTGGCCTTTCATGCTTTTGACCAGATCAACAGCGCCGACAAAGTCCACCACCAAGCCGTCCCGCGCAACCTGCGCAAAACTGTATTCTCCCGTCAGGGGCTGATTCTGATCGTCCAGAACAGCCACAGTCAGGTAGGCTGTGCCCAAATCCACTCCAACATGAAGGTTTCCTTCCGGAACCCGGTCAAATGGAGGCGGTTCAGGGTCTTCAGCCCAATGAAATACTCGCGCAGCGCGCGTTAAGGTTTCAAGAAGTTCCGCTGATTGCAAGGCAACCCCGTTACTTCTTAGCTTCTGAACGGCCGCCGAAGCTGCCCTTGGAACTCTTCGGAAGCACCATTTCCACGTTTTCATGCGGGCGTGGGATAACATGGATGGAAACCAGTTCCCCAACTCGTTTTGCGGCTGCGCCGCCTGCATCAGTGGCCGCTTTCACCGCGCCCACGTCGCCCCGGACCATCACGGTAACAAATCCGCCGCCGACGTATTCTGAACCAATCAGAACCACGTTAGCTGCTTTTACCATGGCATCAGCGGCTTCCACTGCGCCAACCAGGCCGCGGGTCTCCACCATACCGAGGGCAATAAATGAAGGATCTTGTTGTGCCATTTTTTACTCCTTGTACTAATGGGTTAAAAAGTTACTTACTGAACTTGAATGAATAAGGGATTATTTTGTATTTAAAATCTCCTGAACCGTCTCCCGCACCAGGTTTTCCAACGCCTCATAATCCGGCGCCTGGATGCTGCCTACCGGTACACTACCCGGTTGGAAGGCTTCTTCCGGAGGATCGCTGATCTCAAAAGCCATACGTTTGACGTTATAAAGATGATGGACATTAATATTGTCACCTGTAATCGCGCCACCCACACCACCAGATCCCAAGGTCAGAGATGGAGTAATGCCGGTGGTATAACCGATCATGCCCAGTGTTCCCATCGTGTTGACACCAATCCGGAAAACTGGTTTCTCGAGACCAAAGGCATAAATGATCTCTTCATTCGTGGCGTGAATGATGAGACTGTGTCCCCGGCCGCCGAAGTTAATCAAATCGAGGCAGCGGTCACAACCAGCTTCCCAACCGTCTGCAGTGTAAAAACCCAATACCGGGGTTAATTTTTCCCGGGAAAGCGGTTCTTCTTTACCGACACTGTTTAAATCTGCTACCAGAATCCGAGCTCTATCCGGCACCTGGAATCCCGCTTTAGCAGCCAGGAATTGGGGAGATTTTCCCACTGAACTGGCATCTATCACCCCGTTAGGGAAAAACAGAATCGAGCGCAGCGCTTCTGCCTCAACTGGGGATACCCAGTAGGCTCCTTGAGCTATCATCAGCTCCTTTAAACGGCTGGCAATGGGGCGATCTGCTACTACAGACTGCTCAGTAGCACATATCAGAGAAAAATCAAAGGCTTTACTACCCACAATATACCGGGCGGCTTTTTCTAGGTCAGCGCTGCGGTCCACGTAAACAGGCACATTGCCCGGACCAACACCATATGCGGGTTTGCCTTTGGAATGGGCTACCCGCACCATCTCTCCGCCGCCAGTCGCCAAAATCAGTGCAGTGTAGCGGTGCGACAGCAGTTCATCTGTACCCGGCAGGCTAATTTCAGACATACAGTGAATCAAACCCTCCGGCGCACCGGCCGCTACAGCAGCTTTGTTCATTAATTCCGTCGTGGCCACACAGCAGTTTACTGCCGAAGGATGAGGCGCAATTACAATCGCGTTGCGGGCCTTCACCGCCATCAATATCTTGTTCATTACTGTAGATGTAGGGTTGGTGCTGGGAGTAAGCGCTGCGATAACACCCATCGGCCAGGCAATTTGGTACAGCTTAAGCTGATCATCCCGCTTGATAATGCCCACAGTTTTGACGTCTTTGATCGAATCCCAGACCATTTTCGACGCAAATTGATTTTTTATTTTTTTATGCTCCGGGACACCAAAACCGGTTTCTTCAGCGGCCATCCGCCCCAAACGTTCCGCGGCACCGTAAGCTGCCTCAGCCATTGCTTCACATACGCGGTCGACTTCCGCCTGGGTAACAAAACCCCAAGTTTTCTGGGCTTCCCACGCGCTGAGAACCATCTGGCGGGCTTGCTGTATTGAGCGTAAATCTTTGTCAAATTCTGGCATAGGTTTTCCTAATTCAGTTGATAAAGGTTTAATTAAAGGATTCAGTCTTTCTGATAAGTAACTTCACCCAATACGCTGAGGTGATCTATCACTGCCATGATTACCGCATCGACCGGTCGATTTTGAGTAATTTCTGTTTGTCTGCCGCTGGAGCCATGCGCTGTGAGTACCAACTCACCGATCCCGGCATCCAGAGTATCCACCGCGACATAGGGCTTTCCAAAAGGCACCCCATCCACATCAGTTTGGCGCAGGATCAATAACTTCCTGCCTTCCAGGGTGGGTTCCTTGATAGTTGATACAGTCGTTCCAATCACTTTAGCAATCAACATGTATTGCTCCTGGGCTCACTTCCTGAATACAACTTCACCGTCAACAACCAGTTGGTCGAGTACAGCCATGATTACCGCATCCACCGGTGTTTCTTTAGTAATAGGTGTCTGGCGGGCTGCAGATCCATGGCAAGTCAGCACCAGTTCACCCACACCAGCATCCACCAGGTCCGTTGCCACATAGGAAGGACCGAGCTCTTTGGTTCCCGAGGCATCGGTTTCCCGGCAGATCAAAAGTTTGGTTTCCTTGACCCGGGGAGATTTTATGGTTGAAATCGTGCTGCCTGTTACCCTGGCAATTTTCATCAGTTAATCCTTTTAGTAAGCGGTTGCCTTCTCCACTGGTACTGGCGTTTTTCCAGTTCCATTAGAAGCCAATGCTTCCTGGACTATCTTGACACCGGCGCTGGCACCTAATCGGGTAGCTCCAGCCTTGACCATGTTCTTGGCATCTTCAAAATCACGCACACCGCCTGAGGCTTTTATACCCATCGTTGGACCCACAACCCGGCGCATTAAATTGATGTCTTCAACTGTCGCGCCACCACCGGAAAAACCAGTTGAGGTCTTAACAAAATCCGCTCCTGCTTCCTTAGAGAGCAAGCAAGCGGTTATTTTTTCTTCCTCATTCAATAACGCGGTTTCAATTATCACTTTTACAATTGCTCCCGCTGCATGGCCCACCTTGACCACTTCGTGGATATCCCGGGCAACCAGGGTCAAATCCCTGGCTTTTACTGCGCCGATATTGATCACCATATCAATCTCCGTGGCCCCATCTTTAATGGCAGTTTGGGCCTCAAACGCTTTCACTTCCGGAGCGGAAGCTCCCAGCGGGAAACCGATCACCGTACAAACTTTAACCTGGGTTCCCTCGAGCAGCTCAGCGCAAAGCTTCACATGGGTGGGGTTTATACACACAGAGGCAAATTTATATTTTCGGGCTTCATAACAAAGTTGGGCGATCTGGTCAGCAGTCGCATCCGGTTTTAACAGGGTGTGATCAATCATGCTGGCAATATCCGGGTCATCAGGGATATTACCCAATTGTGAAGTCAACCGGGACGCGCCGGCGCTGACTACTTCCCCCACCCGGTTAAAACAGGTATCAACACAGATTCCTTCCGCACATTCTGATGTGCAGTAATCTCCTGCCGGCTGGTTTGAGCGGTACTCATTTTCGTTAAAAGCAATCAGGACCTCTCGGGCAATGACTTCAACCAGCTGTTTTACTTCCTGTTTTGTTGTATCCATATTTATTTCTCGATTTCCATTATTTTGTCTACACGGCGGGCATGGCGTCCCTCTCCGAATTCTGTTTCCAGAAATGTGATCAGGATTTGTTTGGCCAGGCTGGAACCGATCAATCCCGCTCCCAGGGTCAGCAAATTAGCATTATTGTGTTCACGGCTGTTATACGCAGTGGCATAGTCATAACACATCGCTGCCCGGATTCCAGGGACTTTGTTGGCAGCCATGCAGCTGCCAATCCCAGCTCCGTCAATCATGATCCCCCGCCAGGCACTACCAGACTTCACCTGCTCAGCGACTGCCCGGGCAAAATCCGGGTAATCCACAGAGTCCGTGCTGTTGGTTCCGCAGTCTACAACACTGTATCCTTTTTCTGAGAGGAATGCTTTTAAGGTTTCCTTAAGCTGAAATCCGCCGTGGTCTGCGCCAATTGCAACGATTTTATCAGGCGGAGATCCCGAGGAATCTTTTTTCACTAATGGGGCTGCCGGAACTAAACCACCAACCGGTTTTTCCCTCATTAAACTGGAAACTACCTCATCAACAATTTTTTTCAGCTCAGCATCACTGAGATTTTTCATATATTTCACTCTCTTCCCGTATCAATTGGGAACCGCTGAAAGATTGCGGTCGGAGAAAACGCCGAAGCTTTCAGATTGGTATAAAACCGGAAGCGGTCTGCCCGGAATTCAGATTCCACGTATTCAATTACTCTGCCATCTGCGGTGCGGGTTTCCCGCCGGATGACCAACACTGAGGCTGGATGCTCTAACTCCATCAGCTCAGCGACCTGCGGGGTAGCTAATTCTGCGCCAATTTCCTGTTCGGCATGATCAGGTTTCATATTGTATTGCACCGCTAATACATCGTAGAGTGATTCTTTTGAGAAATCATGCTCCAGGATACCGTGGCAGAATTCGTGGGGTAAATAAGCCCGTTCAATTGCGACAGGTTTCTGATCCACTTCGCGAAGCCGATTTATAAAGACAACTTCAGCGCCCAACTGCAGCCGCAGGACCCGGGCTAAGAAAGGATCAGCAGTGATCAGACTGGCTTCTAACAGCTGGCTGGTAACCGTTTTACCGCGCTGGGCCATTTCTTGGGAAAAACCATACAGGAATTCCACTGTTTTTGGAAAATGAGTCTCGGTCACAAAAGTTCCTACGCCCTGAACTGATTCCACATATCCCTGGGCAGCCAGATCCCTTAAGGCATGGCGGATAGTATTTCTGCCAGCCTGATACTGCTCACTTAAGGCATGCTCAGAAGGCAGCCGCGCTCCAGGTTGGAGAATCCCTTCCTGGATCTGCTGCAAAATCGATTCGCCAATTTGTTTATAAAGGGCTTTGGTCATTATTCTGTCCTGTCCCTTGCAGGAAAACCGGCCACAGCCGGCCCATTCCAACATATACCTACTTGTCCCTACATGTTCTATCAGAAGTATACAAGAAGATCCGGTCTCTGTCAAGCGGTAATTTTCCCCCAAGTCTGGCGGTTAGTTCCAGCAATCCCCCCACCCATAGGGGATATAGAGATTTGTTGAAATATACAAGGCCGGAATCGGGTTTAAAAAAAGGTTCCCACGGGGAACTTTGAATAAGAGGTGGAGAAGGGTAAACCCTCTACCTAATTCATCGGTACCGCGCATGTTAAGAAAGGATGCTTTTATTCGATGGGCTTTAGTCCCTTCTCAAAGAACCTCGCAAAATCAAAGTCAAGATAGGGAATTTTTCCTTCAAGCCGTTCTTTTCTGCCATCCATATACCAGATACACCAGGGATCATCCAGATTATTAACATCAAAACCTCAGTGAATGACCGCATATAAATCGATTTCCCGCAGGATAAGGAAATAGGGAATTTCCTTATACCAGATAGGATTCAACTTATGTTCGGACACATACCTGGGTAAAAATTCGTTCAATATTCAGATAATAAATTTAACTCTAAATCGTTCCTGGTATCACATCTGATCTGGGTTTCACCGCCCACAAGGAGGCGACAGCAGCAGGAATCAACAATAAAAGAAAGATCCAGAGTGAAATCTGGAAGCTGCCGGTGAGATCAAAAATCACTCCGGTGATAAATGGTCCCAGGCTGCTACCGGCAACCTGGGCTGTGATGACACTACCGCGCAGTTTTCCCAGGTGTTTTCTCCCAAAGTATCTGGCAAACATCGTCCCCCCGACCAGGGAAATCAAACCAGTGGATATACCGAGCAGCACCGCATAACTGTGCGCTATCCAGGGGCGGGATGCCAGTGTAAGGACAACAACTGCAGCAGCGATAAAAGCCATGCAGGCAAAGAGCAAATACTGCAAGGGACCCCGATCAGCGATTGGCCCAGCGACAATCTGGGTTATTAATGAAAAAATCGCATAGGTTGTGTAAGTGGCCGCAGCAACCGAAGAGGTGATCCCTTGACTGCTAAATATCGAGAGCAGATTAAAGAAAATTGCCGTGACCACCAATACCCACAGGGAAGAATTAATCAACAGGACCCAATAGGCAGGTGTTTTCCGGGCTGTTTTAAGGTCCAGAGAATTCTGACCAAAAGAATCTTCGCCGTCGGAATTTCCATCCACCTTCACAGCGCCATCAATCTTTTGACTAACTTCTCCGGGATTATTTCTAAAAATCAGGATTAACAACGGCAGCATGATGATCCAGACCAGGAACCCCAACTGGGTATAGGCCGCCCGCCAACCCAGGCGGTTGATGAGAGTCAGGAAAAACGCCGGAATAACGGCCATGCTGATTGAAAATCCTCCGCTGACAATCCCGGTTACAGTACCTAGTTTCTCCCTGAACCACATGGCAGGTATGTTGCCAGCTAAAAGAGATAACCCTCCCTGACCAAGTACTCGCAGCAGGAAAAAACCCAGCAGTAGCGTCCAGAGTGAATTCACTGTGGAGAAAAATAAACATGCACCTCCCAATAGCAGAATAACAACGGTCATTACCCGGCGGATGCCAAAACGATCCATCAATGAACCAATATAGGGTTGAGGCAAGGAGGCAAAAAGTGTTCCAACCATATATATCCCGGTAAATACTGAAAGACTAATTCCCAACGTTTCCAGCAGAGATGGATTAAAGACTGAAATACCATAGGTCTGCCCCACGCCAGTAACAGCCTGGGCAATCATAGCTACTGGCACCATCAGCCATCCATAATAAAAAGGCAGCTGTTGGGCAAGTTTCAGGTCTATTTTTGGGATTTTTATTTCATTCATGGTTGCGTCCGTTGAAAAAATAAGTATCTGGGAGAAAGAGCAACTTCATCATAATTTAGAACACCAAGCCCTTCCAACTTAACTTGCAACTGCTCCGGGGAGGAAAAATGAATGCTGATAAATCCCAGCTCCTCCGCCGTCAGGTCGTTGGCCTCGCTGTTATCAATAAAGATGCACTCTTCAGCTTCACGATTATAATCGGCTTTCTTTATAAAAGTAAAATAAAGGAGGCGGGGGCCAGGATTCAGTGCTATTAACTGTCATTGCGAGCGAGCAGAACGAGCGCGGCAATCCCCAATTAAATTAGGAGATTGCTTCGGGTAAATTGCACCCTCGCAATAACATATAAATTAGAGGATTCCATTTTGAATGAAATTAGAAAACCAATACAAATTCCTGGAAAGCCAACAGGGCGGAAAATCCCAGAGTGACCGCGATGCCAACCTGCCCGGCAGAAGCGTCTTCCAGGGCATCCGGAATCAACTGAGCAAATACCATCCAGATCATTGCTCCAGCAGACAGACCTAGACCCACCAGGAGTAAGGGTTCAAAAGTGCTGACAAATAAAAAAGCGGGATCGCCATCAATAGTTGGGGGAGACTGGTGAAAATGCCCCATAAGGCTGCCTTCCAGACTTTTGTACCCCGGGGCACAAGTACCAGGCTGACAGCCAATCCCTCAGGGATGTTGTGAATGGCGATTGCCGCGGTAATGAACAGTCCAAGTTTTCCACCGCCGCCAAACGAGACACCCACCCCGATGCCTTCTGCAAAGGAATGAGCGGTCATGATCCCCAGAATCAGCAATGCTTTTCGGGCATCCCCTCCTTCCAGATCAGCTACATCTACACTGCCTCGGTGATTGATGAAATGATCGGCGACTACAATCAAACCCAACCCAGGAGAATACCAATCAAAACCCGGTAAGGGTTAAGGGTAGCTCCCTCTCGGACCAGATTGTGGCTGGCTCCCAACATCAAGCCAGCTGCACCAGCATGGAATATGCTCAACCACCAGCGGTTGATATTCTTAATAAATAGAAAGGGAAGCGCGCCCAGACCGGTGACCAAAGCGGTCAGCCCGGACGCAAAAAGGATGGTTATGAGGTTAATTTCCAAGGCAGATGGCCATATACTGTACCAATTAATTGTCAACCTTAACAAGGACAATTAGCTTGTACCAAATACTATCTTTTAGATATTTTCTTGTTCACGAGTATATCATTGAATAATCATCCAATTCATTCAGCAAATTCAAAGTTTTATCAATTTTAATAAAAATAAAGAAATCCATTAACCAAATAATATAGATCGTCTATTTAAAGAGAATAATTGGAGTAATGATCTAAATAATCTTTCAGACAAGGTCTCATTTTGACTACTCAAAACCGATCCTCCCAAATTTGCGTTTTCTATCATAATATCATCTAGAAGAAAGCTGATTTTACAATTAGATGCTGGAGGGGAGCCAAACCTTCCAACGGATATTTGATCCAGAACGTTGAATTACTATTATAGTGCTCTAAATAAGCATATAATCAACTTGCCAAAATATAGGATATGCGATTAAGATAGGGTATGCCTAGTCGTTCTATTAAAGTACTTTCTGTTAGTGATCGGACCGAGTCTCATTTATTTGAGAGCAGAACAATTGAGGGTAATCAAGATATTAATCTGATCCTGTCCTGCGGGGATTTACCCTATTACTATATCGAAAATTTATTTCAAACTTACGAGGTTCCCGTCTTATTTGTTCGCGGAAATCACGATCAAGCTGTTGAATATAGCAAAAAAGGACCTCAATTTGGTCCAAGGGGAGCGATTGATCTACATAAGCAGGTTGTTGTCCTTAACAATCTGATCTTCTTAGGATTTGAAGGTTCACTGCCTTATCGAGAAGGTCCATTTATGTATTCACAGGCTGAGATGTGGCAAAATGTTTTCAGTATTATCCCAAAGCTGCTTTGGAACAAATTGATTTACGGCCGTTTTGTTGATGTGGTGCTTACCCACAGCCCACCCCGGGGCATTCATGACCAGGACACTAATGTCCACCGAGGATATAATGCCTTTCGCTGGTTACTTAAAACTTTTAAACCAGCATATATGTATCATGGTCATATTCATATCTATACTAAAGATCAAACGAGCGAATCCATCTTTGAAAAAACCAAGGTCATTAATACCTATGGCCATCGAAAAAGTGTCATTCGAGCAGGCAAGCGTCATTACCCAATTCAGGACAGTCCATTCAAGCTTAAACCATCACTTGTTAATGCGGCTGAAGATTTCCGAGATGCGCGCCGCCGGGCAGCCTTAGAAAATATTTGGAGCACGCTTACAGGGTCTTCTTCCCATCTGATCCAATTCCAGCAAGTAGAAGATCAAATACAATATGAGCAATCTGAAAATCTTGGACTAATAGACGTCCCCCTGGATGCAATTGTAGGAAGTGTGAGCCGGTCAAACGACTTTACACGCAAGTTTTTTCCTCGTGAAGTCGTAGACCCTGAACGCTGGCAGCGCGTCAAACAAGGTATGAATCAGCGGATCCGTCCCATAGATCTCTATCAAATCGATGAGGTCTATTTTGTCCTTGATGGTAATCATCGAGTATCTATCGCCCGGCAACGCGGGCTGACACAAATACCTGCTTATGTTACCAAGATAGAAAGTGTTGTCCCGCTCACACCGGAAGATACTTTTGACGATGTCATTATTAAAAATCAGCAGGTCCAGTTCCTGCATGATACCCAACTGAACATGATCCGGCCTGAATTAGACTTTACAGTCACCACACCAGGTACTTACCGCCAGCTGCGTGAACAAATAAATAGCCATCATTTAAATCTTGAGATGCAATTGCACTACCCGTTCACTTATCAGGAAGCTGTTCAGAGTTGGGTGGAGGAAGTATATCTTCCACTTGTTCAGATAATCACCCAATCTGGTTTGCTGCGCGACTTCCCCGAACGCACACCCACTGATTTGTATCTGTGGTTAGTTAATTATCAGCAAGAACTAAGCCACCGTTTTGGTTGGGAAATCAAGCCCAGCAGCGCTATCGAAGGATTGGCTGCTGCCTATGGCAATCGTCTTATTCACCGCTGGAAACGGATAAAAGATCATCTATTGCCTATGTCATCAAGTCGGCCGCCACCAATCGGTGATTGGCGCAAAATCCATCTTGTACCACGGAAAGAAGGACAGATATTCTCTGCTATTCTTGTAGGTTTAAATGGAAAGGACAGTGGGTGGCAAGCTTTAGAACAAGCCTTTACGATCACGCTAATTGAAAACAGCGCCGTTCGCGGTCTGCATGTCATCAAAGAATCGTTTGATCCTTCCGATGACCAGATCCGCGAAATACGGGCTGAATTCCGGAACCGCAGTGGGAAATATAAAGTTTCAGCCAAATTATATTTAGAGCAAGGAGAAGTGCTCACACTGCTCAATCAACGCGCCCGCTGGAATGACCTGCTTGTTTTCAGCCTCGAACATCCTCCAGCAGACAAACCGGCTGCCCGTCTGCGTTCCAATCTGCGATCATTGATCCAGACCTGTCCCCGACCGCTATTGGCAGTGCCATCCCCTTCACCGATGCGCCATGCCCTGCTGGCTTATGATGGCAGTCCAAAAGCAACCGAAGCCCTTTACCTGGCGGCTTATTTAGTAGAACATTGGGGCATTAAACTCACTGTTGTCACAGCATTAGAAGATAGTACTTCTAGGCACAATCCGTTAACTCAGGCGCGCGAATATTTAACATCGCACGAACTCAAAGCTTCCATAATCTGTGAAATTGGCTCACCACCTGATGTCATTTTAAAAACGACTCGCAGTCAGGGATGCGATTTTATAATTGTCGGAGGTTATGGTTACCAACCTGTGATGGAAGTTCTCTTCGGGAGCACTTTGGATGCCTTGCTGCGCAAATCTGATATACCGATCTTGATCTGTCATTGATAAATAACCATCAAGTTATTATTTTTTTGTAGATATTCTTTTCGGATTATTGGCTGCCTGACACCGGTCAGGGTTATTAATCAACCTCTCAGCGAAGGAAAAAGCCAAAACGAAGCAGATTGTGACTCAACGATGGTTCGGCGATCCGTCGGCTTTCTGAATTTCCCAGGCATGATTGAATGGATGACTTTAAGCTGTCTCGCGTAACTATTTTTTTTCACTAGTACTACACTCAACCTCAGTACGAGAAGACAAAATAGAACAAATTTAGTATTAAGTTTTCAAATAGAATACTTCTAAAAAAACGTAGCCGGGGAATCCCGGCTACGTTTAGTTTCCTTCGGTTTGAAAACCAATTTCTCAGGCTTGTCTTTCCTATTCAAGTATCCTGATTCTTGTCAGAACAGGGAAGTGATTTGTTCAAACATCTATATGAACAAATCAGGTTATTCAATACCTCCTGTTTCTATTCTCATCTGATAGATGTCTTCCAATTTGTATATGTCCTGCATCAGATCAAAGAAGCCGTGCCAGTGTGCCCAATCAGCTCCAGCCATCATTGCACCCTGTCGTGCTCGACGGCCTTCATGGTGCCAGAGGTAATAATAAACGATCTGGAATTCATCTTTCCAGGGGTTTTCCTTCAGAAGCCCTAATTCAGCAAGTTCTACCCGCATTTCTTCAGCTTTAGCAAAATAAGCATCATTGTACAGGTTAACTGCCTTGTCACCAGAAGCGAAGAAAGATTCTGCCAAAGTGGTTGAATGGCATTCTGTACAAACTTGCGTCATTAGTTCCCGTCCTTTTTCACCATCGCCATAGTACATACCCATGACGTCAGGATCAGTTCGAGGTTTTGAAACTTTCGCCCAAAGATTCCAATACAGGCGTTCCGTAATGTTGTGGGTAACTTCAAGGTCACCAATACCGCTCATATGGCAGGTTGCACAGGTGGGCGCTGTGTAATCACCGGGCTCCCATTCTCCAGGAGGTCGATCCCATACCCAATTATCACCATCTGAATGGTAAATTTGACCATGTTTACTTGCTTCGTAAATTTCTATGTCTGGATGGTCAGGGCCTAGATGGCAGCTAGCGCAAGCTTCTGGTCTTCGAGCATCAGCGATAGAAAAGCTGTGGCGGGTATGGCATACTGAACAGTTGCCGACATCACCATCAGGATAAAGATTGCCTACGCCAGAACTTGGATAAGTGTCTGCTGTTGGGTGTCCAGTATCATCAACAATGAATTCATTTCCATGGCATTGGTAACATCCTGTTTCACCCGGTGCACCAGACAATTCGGGGTCATCTTGCCCTTCATGATGGTACATCAAAGTTTGCATCGAGGTGCTTGCAGCAACTTGCAAATAAGCTCGTTGATGCCCGCTGGCATGGAATTGTTCAACTTCGTTTTCATGGCATTCAGCACAGACAGCCGGCGGCACAAGCATTGACACGCTCACCTTGATATCCTCATGCCCTTCAACGCCGCTCAATGCCATCGGGGAATCAGGATCTACAGAATGGCAGTCAAGACAGCTTATAGCAACTTCCGCATGTGCGCTTTTGTCCCAGATCGCGACAATGCCAGGCGTTTCTGTAGAATGGCATTCAATGCATGTTTTTGCTTCTTCGGTAAGTTCTTTGATTTCAGCTTGTTCCTCTTCAGAAATTGCAGGGGACTCGCTAGAACAAGCAACAAGAACTAAAGAAATTAACAATAATGTTGTGATCACTACTATCAATTTATAACTCTTCATTATTCACCTCTTCAAATTTGACCCTACTGGTTATTGATCTATTTTTCTGTTCTATATTTGGTTTCCAGTAAATATTTATTGAGATTCGAATGCCCAACTTCTTCATGGCAGGTGACACATTGGGCATCAATTAACCCAGCAAAATATTTGTTGTGTTCTTTTGTATCCTGGGTTGCATTTTCCAAATTTCGATGACATGTGAGACAACCTGAGTCATATACATAATCCTCTCGTTTTTCCCGCAGAGCTTGCCAATCATTATTCATCTCATCAGTAAACAACGTAACCCACACATCATGCGTTCCGGATTTTGCTTTTCCAATGAAATGAGTATATACATTTTCATGGGATACATGGCAGTCTGTACAAGCAGACATAATTCCTCTTGGATTATTACCCCCATGTGTTGATGCTTTATAGGAAGCGACCATCGGTTCCATGGAATGACAAATACCACAAAAATCAGCTTTTGAAGAAATCTCAATGCCTGTTTCAAGAACCATCCAAGAAATGGTGGTTAACATGAACACCCCGATTATTCCTCCAATCCAATATAACCCTTTTCTTTTCTTATCCATTTTTCCCTCTGCTGATAAATAAATCACCTGCGCACATTGTAGAAAGTGCTATAGATTGGCTTAAAACAATTTACTAGTCAGTACCAAGAAATCCAGAATCTGGATTTTTCAAGCAAACTATCAATTGCTTCCACATGATAAATCTCACAACAATTTCAAGAGATCATTTGTTTTTATTAATGATTGTATCTTATTTCACAATAAGGAAATGCGAAATCCGCATTTTGAGCTGTTTTTGATAATTAAAAGGGCGATATTTCCTAACAATTCCTTATAGTCTTATTGTTTTTCCAAAACAGTAAGAGGAATTCCGAAAAAAATCTGTTTTTCGCACAAGCTTCAATAATTCTCACCTGACTTTATGAAATATTAATGGTCCGCTGATGAAAAAAAAGACGCCCCAATCCCAGAATGTGCCCGGTTAACTTTCAATGACCGATAGAGAGTTATTCTTGATTAAGTATTGATGATTTTCACCTAACCTCTTTTAATCAATAATGAAATCGCACACAATCTTTTAAGGGTTATCCATCTATCAACCAAACTAATTTCGCTTGAAATTTTACTAATCCTGTGAAAATTAAATAGTCTCGGCAGGTCCCCCAAATGCGACATTTGCCGAACGATCTCAAGCCGATATAGATTTATTATTGACTGTCATATCCAGTGCAAGCCGGAAACTCGCGGCTCCTCAATTGGATAGCAGTGACCACAGGTTGGCGCTACGAGTTCCTGCTGTTGATGGCAAACGAGTATATTCGATCGATCTAACCAAAGCCCTAAGGGATAACAATGCTTTTGGATCAAGGGAATGGCCGGACGATGTAGCCCACCTTGAGCTGGCAAAACAAACCTGGATCTTTCAAGACAGTACGCGAATGTATCTCGAGGTTGGAAAAAAGATTCCCGGTTTACATGTCTTGCTGGTATTTGCCCGTTACGATCACGTACAGCCAGCCGCAGATAAGCCGCATATCCATCACGCCTGTGATGGTTTTTCCCCGGATGCAAAATTATAGGTCCGGCTGAACCCTGACCAGGATTATATGAGCTGGGTCAGCACCCAGGTAGGTGGTACATACACAGATCATCCGGCAAACCAGCAGCCCGATAACTGGCTTGATTTAGAAGACTGGGGGTACAGCAATCAAGCAGGGATATCCCAACTTGTCCCCCTGGCAGCCGTTGCTGAGATGGCAGATCGAACCCAGTCTAATGATTGGGAAGAGGATCTTAGTACAACACTCTATGATTACGCTTTGATGGAGGGGGAGTAAAGAGCAAATGGATCTAAAATAATTTATCCATTTCTGTTAGTAAAGAAAAAGAACCGAGTAATCAAAGACTCGGTTCTTTCCATTTGCCTTTTACTCGAATTATGATTTGAAAATACTTAGTGGTACATATGCTGACACAATAAAATTTGGCACATCCACAATTTCACTAATCTTCAAATCTACTGCTTCACTACATAAAACATAAGCCTCGCTACGGCTTAAACCATAAGTGTTCACCAGCCAATCAATCATATATCGAGCTGCATTTTTGGCATTTTCCAATAAGTCTGGTCCATGCGCGGTAGTAGCATGAAAACCTTTATTGTCCAACTGAGTTAATGGACTGGGTGTTTCAAACTGTAATTCTTTCACGGAGAAATCTTTGCGCACATTAAACCGTAATGTAGCCTTCATTGGAGATTCAATTCCAGTGCCGCAAAGCTCGCCATCACCCTGAGCGCTGTGGCAGTCCCCGCACGCAAACAAGGCTCCATCTACAAAAACAGGCAGCCAAACTTTAGCACCCGGTCCTAAATCCCTGATATCCACATTGCCTCCATTTTGGCGCGGGGGGATGGTATCAATCCGTCCATCTTCCTCTGGGGCAACGCCCATCGTCCCGCAAAACGGCTGAAAAGGCAGCACAATATCCTTTACTCCAAAATGGCACTTGTCACCTTCCAGCTTCCAATGATGAATATAGGCATAATCGAAATCCTCATTAAGCAAACCAAATCCTTTTAAATGACCACTCCAACCCCAGCCTTTATGTTCCATTTCTAAAACTTCAACCTCTAGTGAGTCTCCAGGTTTTGCTCCTTTAACAAATACTGAACCTACTAGAGCGTGAATTGGAGAGAAATCGATATTTGCCAAATCATTATCACTCCACTCAGAAGTTACCTGGCCACAGGGTTCCGGGCAATCGAATACAACCGTATCCCCTGGCTCAATTTCCAAGCGAGGTTCAATTGAGTTGTCCCAAAAAGGTTGAGTTACGCTGCCATCCAAATAATGTTCTGTCATAATTTTTCTCCGTTACATTAGTAAATATTTAATTACCAATCCAAGTTAGGATCAATTGCTCAGTGATATTGCCGACACCAAAATAATTTAATGCCATCCCGGCAATAAGAAGTGCAACCATAATTAAGAAAAACAAGTAATCTTCAGGTGTAAAAATCAGCTGACGGCGATAAGTTCTTGCATCAATATTATAGTCGAATCCCCGTGCCAATATCGCAATTGAAATATTCTGGGAACGTTCAAGAGTAGCCAAGAATATTGGAATCAATAAAGCTGTTAACACCCGCACTCGCTGAACGATATTTTTAGGTTGAACATCATAACCACGCGCCTTTTGGGCATCAGTGATCTTTTGAGTTTGCTGGGAGAGAATACCGACAGTAGCAAAGCCCAGGGTCAGCGCTACTCCCATTTCAGGAGGTAACCCCTTAGAAAGTATCCTTTGCAGGACAAAGGCTGATACCAATGATATTAAAGCTACTGCCAATACTCTTAACCAAGGCGACAATGATATGCTTTGAATTTTATCCGGCCAAGTAAGAAAGGCAATTACAGTAAATAACGAGCCAATCAGAATATTCCCTGCTACCTCTTTAAGAAATTCGCGAGTTTTAATTCGGCGTGTTAATGCGAGAACCAAATCCACCGGAGGTGTAGAATATAACATTAGATGAACAGATAATACAACACTAAAAAAGCGAAAAAATACCGCCATCCCCCGAATGATACCTTCTACTGTGACAGAGATCCACTGTTTTCCAGGAATTAAATAAAACAGGAAATGCGAATCACTGGGGGTAAAAAACAAGATTTGAAACATTGAAAAGGTAAAAAATATTACAACCAAAACTCGTAGATTTTTATTCAGATACTTTGAATCTACTGCTTTAGTACCCATCCAATAAAGCAGCAAGAATAATATTCCCATGATCACTGGATCAATTATCACCACAGAAACTATTGTGGCAAATGCAAACATCATAATTTTTGTTCGTGCATCTAATCGATGCAGAAAAGAATTTCCATTTCTAAACTCAATCGCCATTTGAAATCTCCACCAACTTACCAATAGCTTGATCCAATGCTTCCATAGTAACCAACCAGGGCGGAATTCCATAGTGGCTCATCAAAGAGGCTAACCTAGTAGTTTCTGGCATTTCCAAAGCAGAGGTTTTCATCAAGTCTTTATTAATGAGCAAATCTTGAACTTTTCCATCAAACTTGATCTTTCCTTCTGCCATTACCACCGCTCGTTTAGCAAAAGCAGCTGCGTAATTGATTTGATGGGTAATTATTAAAACAGTTGTCCCAGAATCATTTAAACGTTGAATGATTTCAAAAATTTCTTGGGCCATACGCGGATCTTGTCCAGTAGTAGGCTCATCAACAATCAATATTTCTGGTTTAAGAGAGAGCACCGAAGCAAGGGCGATCCTTTGTGTCTGACCCTTCCCTAAATCAAAAACCTCCGAATCAATGTAATCAAGCATGCTCACAAATTCTAAGGACTCACGTATCCGTGTTTCATATTCAGATGGATCAATACCATGCGCCTTGAGGCCGAAGGTGATCTCATCCCGGACGTTGAAAGAAACGATCTGATGATTGGGGTTTTGAAAACAAAATCCGACCTCACGGGCAAGTTCGTAGGTTGGGGTATGGGCCACATCTTTATTAAGAACGACAACTTTCCCTTTGTCCGGTTGAAGCAGCCCGATAATATGCCGAATCAAAGTTGTTTTTCCAGAGCCATTTCGCCCTAAAATTGCCACCATTTCTCCGGCACAGATTGATAGACTGACACCTCTTAATGCTTCTATTTGACGATTATCATATTTGTTATAAGAGAAATGTATGTCATCTATTTTTATAACTGGTTCCCCCCCGGGTAAATTGTTCTGGGCCGAATCTTTCCACTGCATTTTCCCAACTTTATACCGCTTACGAAATTTTTCATAGAAATCTGAAGAGGAAAGTGGTAGGGGGGATAAACCATATTTATCGCCCAATCGAATAATTGGTGGGCGGGTAAATACAAATGGGATATCACCTGCCTCCAAAATTTCTTCTACCGGACCATCTCGGACGATTTGCCCTTTATTTAGGACAATCACTCGGTCAACTAGGGGCAACACTTCTTCCAAGGCATGTTCCACTATAATCAGTGTGTTTCCCCGTTTCTTAGCTAATTCCACAACAACCCGCAGCACCTGTGCTTTACCCTCAGGATCAAGGTTGGCAAGCGGTTCATCCAGAACATAAATCTCGGGCTGCATGGCAAAAACAGCAGCGATGATACAAGCCTGTTGCTCTCCACCAGAAAGCGTATGTGGCTCTCGTTCATCGAACCCCTCTAAACGAGTTGCTTTTAACGCTTCAGATACCCGATGGATAATCTCTTCTCGAGGAACGCCAAAGTTTTCCGGGCCAAAAGCAACTTCATCTGCAACACTATTTGTGACTAACTGACTTTCAGGATCTTGAAAAACCATCCCCACGAGTGATGCCAATCCTCCAACTCGAGAGTTTTTAGTATTGTACTTACGAACTAATACATCACCGCTGAGGTCGCCCTCATGGAAATGAGGAACTAAGCCATTAATGCAGCAACACAAAGTGGTTTTTCCACTCCCAGCAGGACCGGTTACTAGAATTATCTCGCCGGGCGAAACTGTCAGATTTACATCATGTAAAGCTGGTTGTTTCGCTCCCTCATATATGAAGGTTACATTGTTAAATTCAATATCATAAGACATAGGTATAATTATTACATAAAAACCCAAGTTACAATCGAGTAGATTGTAGCTTGGGTTTTAGTTAATGAATATTTTTACAAAATGTTTTTTACCACAGTGGCCGGCGGTAACGCTCAGGCAATGAAGCCATAATTATTGTGGTAACAATTGTTGTAATGATAGCCTCTGGAGCAGCTCCAGCTTCCAACGCGGCAAGGAAACCCAAAAATCCTCCGTATTCTGGATCCGGGTAGAACATCATTAAACCAACCACAAACAGGGGCACAACTATGACAAAATAATAACCTAGGACCTGGACTGCCCACTTGACCAAATAAACAACACGATTTTCATTGGATTTCCAAACAAAGTATTTATAAACATAGCCAATGTAAATTCCACCGATGATATGGGCTAACAAACTTGCCAGGGGAATACCTGGCTCGGCGATCCCAGCGAGAATACCAATGACGATACCACCAATGGGTCCGGTCAGAGAAGCTCCTATTGTAGTGAAAATTTCACGGGGATCTGTGACTACTGGGGTTCCCGGAATGGGGATTGTGACACCCGCCAAAACCAGGGCTAAAGCAATACCTCCAAATGCGGCGGCAACCCCGACCTGTCTCGCTGTAAGTAAAGGTTTTCGTTCACTTACAATTTTGTCTTCAGACATTTTATTCTCCTTTCCTAAGGTGTTAATTTCTATTCACAACACAATAATCACATTTTAGTTACGAATATAATAAATCTCCCTAATAGATTATCGCTTTTAAACTCACGATCAAACAAGGAAACTGATTTCGATCTCAGATGTACCAGCTGCTTTTGTTATAATCCCATTCGATTATGAGGAATTTTTTTAGATACCCCGGCCGGAAACTCACGGCTCCTCAACTGGATGAAAGAGATCTCAATTATCGCTGTATAATTAAGACACCACTGTATTTACAAAGAAGAAGCCTAAATCTCTATTTGTATAAAGGATATTACCATGAAAAAAGATCGATTTTTAATCGGAATCCTGGTAGGGATCGGTGTGTTGATTACTGCTGCCCTGGTTGTGTTTTTCACCCGGCAGGGTGATGGGCAAACCTATATGCAGGAAAGCACTCCGGATGGTGTAGTCCACAATTACGTCCTGGCGCTACAGCAAGGTGATTTCCAAAAGGCGTATGGCTATCTGTCTGACGAGGAAGGGAAACCGGGTTTTGGTAAGTTTCGTTCTTATTTTGCAACAGAATATAACGGTCCAGAAGATTTCGGTTTTCAGATCACGGGTTGGGATGAAGGTGTGGATAACACAGCCTGGGTCGATGTGATGACTGTACAGATCAGCCCAGGTCCATTCAGCGGTGTAAACCGCAATACTTCAGTCGCCCAGTTAGTCAAGAATGAAAATGGCGATTGGAAAATTGAAAGTATGACTTACCCATTTTGGGGCTGGGACTGGTATAACGATGCTTATCGTCCCTAAGGAACGATGTAACTTTAGGAGAAGATAATGAAGACCATTCGGCGATTGTATGTTTATTTAGTAACCCTTATCAGCCTCGAAGTTGTAGTTTGGGCTCTTATCACCCTGGCACGCTCGATCTTTGAGGAGGGTTTTACCCTTGCGGCTGATTCTTTAGCTGGCGGGTTGGCATTTATATTGGTGGGACTTCCAGTATTCTTCTTCCATTGGTGGTTGGCTCAACGCGATGCCCAGCAGGATGAAGATGAGGGGTATTCGGGTGTGCGTACCTTTTTCCTTTATGCAACCTGGATCGCCCTGGCTGTGCCTGTTGTGCACAGTTTGCTCTCGATCCTGATGCGTGCTCTGGCTTTAACCCTCAACTTAGGAGAGATTGGGCTGGCATTCGGCACTGACCAGAGTTGGTCAGATAACCTGATTGCCATTGTCGTCAATGGGGTCCTGGCAGCTTATTTCCGGCGTGTCATCCTTCAGCATTGGCAAAAACCACAAGGAGAAAGCTTGTCTCTCATGCGCCGGGTCAACCGCTATTTCTGGATGCTTTATGGTTTTGTGATGATGTACGGTGGTGCAGTGCTGTTGATGCTGTTCATTACCGAAGACATTGATGGTGGAGTTGATGCTGCGATGGTAAATGGGATCAGTTTTGCTCTCATTGGCGCAGGAGTGTGGGTTTACAGCTGGCGGATCATCAAAAACGCGATTAAGGATCCCATCGAAAGATCATCCTGGATCCGTCTAAGTATTCTATATGCTCTGTCGTTGTTGGGGGCTTTGGCAACTCTGTTTCCGGCGGGAGTGATCCTGGGTGTGTTATTAAACGGCATATTTGGGGAAACTGCAGTTTGGTCGAATTTTCTGCTAGAGATTTCCGTCCCCTTCTCCGTTTTGATCCCATCTGCTGTGGTTTGGGGCTATTTCCGACAGACGTTATGGCAGGATACGGAAAGCCTACCTCAGATCTCAGAGGGCGCAGGTCGTCGCCGGGTGTATTACTACGTTCTGTCTCTGGCTGGTCTGATCGCAACATTTGCTGCCTTGCAATTGCTGGCTATGTGGCTGATTGATATGTTTGTGCCCCCCCAAGAGTTGTGGGGAGCTTACCCGCGCGAGGGGTTAGCCAATACGCTTGCAACCCTTCTCGTAGGCCTGCCAGTTTGGACCTTCCATTGGCGGCCTGTTCAGGTGGAGATCCTCAAGGACGATGAGCAAGCCGACCATGCCAGCCGGTCCTTAGTGCGTAAGGGATATTTGTATTTGATCTTATTTGCCGGTGTGATTGGTACCATGATTGCCGCTGGCATGCTGCTGTATCAAGTAATCCAACTCATGCTGGGGAACCCTGATAGACACAGCCTGCAAACCATCCTGGAGCAAGGAGCCTTACTAATTTTATTTGTGGTTTTTTCCATCTATCACTGGCGCTGCTTGCAGTCGGATGGCCGACGGGTATCAAAGGCGCTGACCGAGAAGTATGCGGCTTACCCAGTAGTAGTGTTTGAAACCGGTGAAGGCCAATTCTCAGAAGGTGTTTTGAACGCCCTCAAGGCGATTGCACCCAGCATGCCTGCTGTTGTTCAACCGGTGGGTGATCCGTTTGACGAGAGTATAGACTCAGCCGCTGTGGCTGTGATCCCGTCAAATTTACTAACCCATCCGCCAGAAGCTGTGCGCGTATGGCTGGAGCAGTTTACGGGGTCTCGCCTGGTTATCCCCATTGATGAAAAAGATTGGATTTGGGCTGGTTTGACTGATCTATCATCTCAGGAGTTGGCTCGCCAGGCTGCTAAAATGATCACTCAATTTGCAGAAGTGCGGGATACTCGCCAAAGAAGAATGCATTCACCACTAACAATCATTGGGTATGTTCTTGGTGCCTTGGTCGGGGCCGCATTGCTTTGCATCGCTTCATCGATCATCCTTGAGATGTTCTAAGTTTTTGTCTGGGTGGAGGTAGGTTAGCTGGCATTTTTATGTTCAGAGTTCATAGAGATATTCATTTTGAGCAAATTCCGAACGATTGAACATTGGAAGCATCAAGTCAAGCTGCTGAGCGCTGAAACTTATGCACTATACTTGGCCTGCAAAGATCCAAGAGTTCCTTGGTATTCAAAAGCATTTGCCGCTCTTGTTGTCGGATATGCATTTAGCCCAATAGATCTAATCCCGGATTTTATTCCAATCATCGGTTATCTTGATGATCTCATCCTGGTTCCAATTGGAATAGCAATAGCACTCAAGATGATTCCTGATGAAGTCATGGAAGAGTGTAGGGTAAATGCACACGAAGCTCTGAGAGACGGTATGCCGACAAATTGGGCAGCAGCAATTGTCATCGTTGTAATTTGGCTTCTCTTAGTAACAATATTCATCTTGCTTATCTTGAGAAGAATTAATGCCAGCTAACCATTCGCTGCAGCCGACCCTGCGGGCGAGGAGATTTGCAATTGATGGTTCGTGACGGAGAAGCAATTGGCAGTCCGAGCGGGGTTCGAACCGTTAACACAAACCAACAGTCTCAATCACCTTCCAGGTATCCAACTAAAACCTGCTTTGAGCCTCTTCAAAACAGAAAGCCTCTTATGATGAGTAGCTTTTTTAAGGAATACATAACCAAATTAAATACCCCCACGGGGTTCGATACATAAACATAAATTTATAGTGATAAATGGTTATATCCTAGTGTTATACGTATAAGCAGAAATCAATAGGTTGGGCGGTTTTTAAGCGCACTCAAAATTCATCGGTATCTATCACTTCTTATGACAAAGGAAACGATCATGAAAGCAGCTGTTTTCTACGAACATGGTGGACCAGATAAGATTCAAGTTGCAGACGTAGCAAAACCGCAGCCCGGAAGGGGGCAAGCCCTTGTGAATGTAAAGGCTTGCGGATTGAATCATTTTGATCTGCAAGTATTGCACGGATGGACTCCACTCGCATGGGGTTTCCCTTTTTGGGGCGGCGGCGATATTGCAGGCGTAGTAACCGAAGCCGGCACTGATTTAGAATCATTCAAGCCGGGGGATAAAGTGATTGTCAATCCCGGTTTGTTTTGTGGTCGGTGCGAATACTGCATTGCCGGAGAACAAAGTTTATGTGTAAATTATGGAATCATCGGCGACACTATTCCTGGCGGTTTCGCTGAATTTATTGCCGTAGATGAATCCAATCTTATGCGCCTGCCCAACGATATATCATTTGAAGAAGCTGCCTCCGTACCGCTCGTGTTTCAAACCGCTTGGCGGGCTTTGGTGACCCAAGCTCAGATTCGCGCGGGCGAAAACATACTTATTTTGGGAGCCAGCGGTGGGGTTGCTACCGCGGCAATCCAAATCGCAAAACTGGCTGGAGCAAGGGTTCTTGCAGTCACAAGTACAGCTCAAAAAGTCCAGCAGGTTCAAAAGCTGGGGGCTGATATATGTCTGAATCGCAATGAGGGCGATTATTGGTCTACACTTGCAGAACTGACCAATAATCGCGGGGTAGACGTTGTATTAGATAGTATTGGGGCAGCGACTTGGGAGAACAGTTTAAAAAGCCTGGTTAAGGGAGGGCGTCTAATTACAATTGGACGTACGACTGGCGACATTGGTAAAACCAACCTAAAATTGGTTTTCTGGAATCAACTGCGTATTATTGGAAGTACTATGGCAAATCGGAAGGAGTTTTCCGAGGTCATGAAACTTGTTTTTCAGCATAGGTTACGCCCAGTTATTGATTCAGTATTTCCATTAGAACAAGCCCACCTTGCCTATCAGCGGCTTGATATGGGTGAGCAATTTGGCAAGGTGGTTATCACGATAAATAATTAATTCCCTTTTAATAAAGTGTGTTGTCCTGTTGCCCACCAAACCACCCTGGAGGGAGTCGAACTGCAGGCACAAACCTTTAATTTCAAGAGGTTTTCACCTCAAATACTAAAATCAACTGGGAAAGTAGAGACCTCCGAGGTCGGATCGACCTCGGAGGTCTTATTTTCGGGGGTTCGATCCCTAGACATAATTTTTCAATATAATAACTTCTAAACTAAGACATCAATTCCCTTGAGTCACCTGCTTTAACTTTGCTTATATTTATTTTCCTTCGGAATTTCCAAAATAAATCTAGCAAGTACGAAAACGATCATAAGGAACCCAATAATTGATTCTGCAAAAGAAAACAACATAGCTTTAGGTATAAGATCTGTTAAATCTTGTAAACCGATTCCAGTTGCACTCGTGAAGCTGAAATGAAGAAATTCCCACCAACGGATCACTATTTCTTTAGTAGTAAATTCATAGAGGCAGCGATAAGCTACACCAAACCAAACAATAATTTCAACAAAATTCATTGAAAATAATACTAAGCTCCGTTCAGAATCCTCAACACTTAGTGCAAATCTCGCATGATACAAAGGAATACGGATACCACTAATAAGGATAAAGAAAATCCTTATCAGTACAATAATAAAGCCTGTAACAATATTATTAAAGTTGCTTTGCGAAATTGTTGGAGCGAAGATAAAGGAATCTATTGATAATAGAAGAAAACTAAATACCCATATCTCGGTTACCATGCTGTGTTTAGATGAGTCAACACATTTACTTTTTATAATGTTTAGAGGAGAACAATTCCAAAGGAAATCAACAATTTTAATTAGAAAATCGACAAGGAAGGCTCCCGTTCTTTTCGATACAGTAATTTTCGGTACAGTAATTTTCAATTGCGATATTACCTTAGGCATATATTGTTTTCCCTCCAGGTTCAGAGGTTATTATATCTCAACAAAATCCCTGCTTCGCTATTAACAAAAAACCTCCTACCCCAATGGGTGAGGAGGTCTTTTTTCGGATACCCCGGGCGGGAGTCGAACCCACAACCTAGGCTTTAGGAGAGCCTCGCTCTATCCTATTGAGCTACCGGGGTGCATACTAACTTTCGATAATGCGCTGAAATTATAGCATTCCCTGACACCTCAGACAAGTAAATCAATTCAACGTTTAAACGTTCAAATGTTTAACGTTTTTTTCTGCAACTTTTCCCAACCCTATCCTGTACTACAATATAGACATGGCTGTTTCCGGGGATCAAAAGCTGGTAAAGCGAACGCTGAGTGGTGATCTGGAAGCTTTCGGTGAGCTGGTTCAAATCTACCAGGCTTCAGTATTCAACGTCTGCTACCGCACCCTCGGGAACCGGCGGGATGCTGAAGATCTCACCCAGGAAGCGTTCCTGCGAGCTCACAACAATATAAAAAGCTACGACCAGGAACGCCCTTTTGGACCCTGGATGCGCACCCTGGCAGCGAACCTGTGCTACAACAAACTAAACCGCCGGGAGTTGAACCGGGTGCCGCTGGAAGACGAACGGGATTTCCCCCAACGGGATCCTGTCAGCAGCCCGGAAAAAGCGTTAGAGATTTCCCAGGAAAACCAAACTCTTTACCAGGCGCTCTGGGAACTACCGCACCAGTACCGAATAGCTCTGGAGCTGCGCCACTTTCAAGGTTTATCCTATCAGGAAATGGCAGAAGCCTTGAATCTGCCGCTGAATACCGTACGCAGTCATCTCTACCGGGGGCGCCAGAATTTGGCAGAAATCCTGGAGGAAAATAAGAATGGGTAAATTAAAAACCAATCCATACAAAGACCAGCATCCCGATCAGGACGATCTGCAAGCCTATCTTGATCAGGCGCTGGGTTCAGGTTCCTTGAGAAAAGTGGAGGAACACCTGGAATCATGCCCAGCCTGCCGGGAAAAAATATCCATCCTGGAGAAAATGTTCACCCGCTTGGAAACGCTGGCGGAAATCCCTCTGCAAAAAGATTTCTCAGCGGGTGTATTGGAAATGATCCGCGACCAGAAACAACTCTCCCGGGGAGTGACTTGGACCCTGGTAATAGAAGGGATAGCCGCCGGAGTTATCCTGGGATTGATCATCCCTGCCCTGCAATTCGCCCCCTGGATTCCACGCCTGTTAACTACACAATTAGAAATCCGGGCTGGCGTAAATATTTTCCTGGCCCAGCTGTTCAGCAGCTGGACCCTGTGGTGGGCGCAGCTCAAGTTCTCATTTAACCACCTGGTAGAATCCTTCCAGGTTCCCCTGGAAATACCTTCTTCCCTTCCCGCCCCCTGGATATGGATCCTTCTGGCTGTTGGGCTGGGGGTTTTGATAAATGGTTTACTGCTTAAGACAAACTTTTCATCCTGGCTTACTGAACGAAAAAGATAAGAATTCCCTGAGGAGGATCTGATGGAAACCTTTGCTGTACTACTTCTCTCAATATTGTCCCTGATAACGCTGATTGCCTCATTTGTATTTACTCGCGGACTATTTCCCCGCAAAGTGGATTTAATCAAGGCAGCCCTGGAGAATCACTGGAAACGGTCCTTCTGGATCGGATTGGTTAACACTGTTTTTATCACCATTTTAGTGCTCGGTCTGGGAGCCCTGGGTAATAATTTTCGGGTTTTTTATCTACCAGCATTTGCCATCTATGGTGTCTTCCTGATCGGATTGCTATTTGGGTTAACGGCGTTTATTCAGCTGCTGGGAGGACGCCTATTCCCAGACCGCACACCGGTGCAGCGCGATATCCGTGCGGGGGTAGTCGTTATCCTCACCGGACTGCTTCCTGCAGTAGGTTGGTTCCTGCTTTTCCCTTTTGTCATCTTCCTGAGTATTGGCGCCGTGGTGCTGACCCTCTTTCCTAAAAAAACTCCGCCATTAATTGCAGATGAAATAAAAGACTGATCCCCTTAGTAAATAGATCCCCCTTGACCAAAGGCTGCTCCCCATTATTGAGGAGCAGCTTTTTTTTACCAGTTTACTCATCGAGTGCAACTTTTCCCTCCTATATCCTGTATTACAGAGTAGAAGACTAAAGATCCGGAGAAAAAAATTTCCGGATCACATATCCATGAGGAGAATATTCAATGGCGATGAAACCTCCAAATGAGGAACCTTTATGAACACTGAAATTTCCCTACCCAAAAAACACCAGTGGCTGTTTTGGATCATCCTGGCTGCTTTTTCCACCTTTTTTGCCGAAGTATTTTCTGGATCCTACATGTTTCCCTTTTTCACTGCCTGGGGACTGCTGGTAGTTGTTCCACTCTATGGGCTGCATATCATCTTACTGGCCAACCTGGTCTATCGGGCACCCAAGCCCCGTTTTGCCAGCCTGGTTTTTGCCGGAATGCTCTTTGGTCTTTATGAAGCTTATCTGACCAAGGTGCTCTGGGCTCCCCCCTGGGGAGAAGCCGTAATCGTTGGCGGAGTAGCCCCTATTGAAACACTGGTGCTTGTACTCTGGTGGCATGCCTGGTTCTCATTCATCATCCCCTTGCTGGTAGCTGAGAAGCTGCTCACCAAATCCACAGAGCTCTCGCTCAGCTTCCCGGAGAAAATCGGGGAGTTCCTCAACAGCTGGAGGGGACTTGCCTTGGTGATGGTATTTGGCGGCCTATTTCAGAGCATCAACTCCCCCTCTGTGGGCGAGTCATTGCTCTCCGGTATTTCCACTACAGCGGTGCTGGTTGGACTGGTGCTGATCTGGAAACGGGTCACTAAAGACAAAAATTACACCATGGAAGAACTTCTTCCCAATGGAAAACAGTTCAAATGGCTGCTGGTTCCCACCGGGATCATGTACCTGGCAATGAGCATCCTCATCCGCCCGGAAGCCTTCCCGGGACTAGGGGGACATCTGATCATCTGGATCCTGTATGGAGGTTGCTTTTATTTCCTATCCCGCAGCCGGAAAACAGTCGCTATTGATCCAGAATTGGAGGCGTCCAGTCTGGCAAGCTGGGAGAACAAACGCTGGCTGCTGCTGGCCGCGGTATTCCCTCTGGCGGCGACAGCCGGAGAACTCATCCTGGCACCGATCGCGGATCCCTTAGCCTTGATTTTCTGGTTTGTTGGGATCATTTTTGGCCTGATCATGTTCATCAAAGCCCTCAAGCTCACATTCCCCAATAAAAAGGAAACCCAACATGCTTAAATCTCCCGGCAGCTTAATCGCTGGAGGCCAGATAATTTTCAGTTGGCCGTGTCTTGGGGAGGGAAACCGGTGGGGATTATTGACGTTTAATATTACCTGTCATTGGGAGTGTACGTAGTGACCGAAGCAATCTCCTGATATATGAGGAGATTGCCGCGCCTGTCCTGAGCACCTCGCTTCACTCGGTACAGGTGAAGCACAGAATAGACGAAGGGTTCATGATGACAACAGGGGGAAAATCAACTGAATACTGATTACAGATCACTTCTTACTATTTACTGTCTACTGCCCTCCCCGCGCAACATCCTGAACAAAATTCCGTATATAATAAAAGAAGGTAACAAACTATAGAAAGAGGAGTTTTAATAATGTCTTTACTGGGAAATATTGTCTGGTTGATTTTTGGAGGATTCCTGGCTGGAATCGGTTATATCATCGGCGGCATCGCCCTCTGTATCACGGTTGTCGGCATCCCCTTTGGGGTTCAGGCGATAAAAATCGGAGTGGCGACCTTTGCACCCTTCGGAAAAGAGGTATATGAGCAGGAAAATGCGAACAGCGTAACAAATACCATTTTTAATATGCTCTGGCTGCTGCTGTTCGGGTGGGAAATCGCCCTGGCGCATTTAATTCATGGAATCATCCTTGCTGTGACCATCATCGGTCTTCCTTTTGCCAAGCAGCACTTTAAACTGATTCCTTTAGCGTTATTCCCTTTTGGAAGAGACTACGATTAATCTCCTGGCTTCATGAAGTGCTTCTCCTTGCTCTCCCCGCCAGCAGCTGCTGGCGGGTTTTTTATTCTTTTTATCCTCCAGGATAAAATTCCAGCAATCCTTTCAATTGTGATACACTGGTAATGAACAAAAACCCAGTTTACTGTTTTAGGTACTAGAGCATCGGAGGACCAAGATGGACAGCACTGTTAAGCAGATGATGGCTGGAAAAGATTCCAAGGAACTTTGGACCATATCCCCGGACGACACCATACTTAAAGCCCTGGATTTTATGGCGGAGAAAAATATCGGTGCTTTGCCGGTTCTGGAAGAAGATTTGCTGGTAGGGATTTTCTCAGAACGCGATTATGCCAGGATTCTTCCACCGGAAAAACATTCTCCACTAACCACCAAAATTTCCGAGGTGATGACTAAGGAAGTTTTCTGCATTGGTCCGGCGAACACTGCCTCTAACTGCATGGGCTTAATGACCGAAAAACGCATTCGCCACCTGCCGGTATTGGATGAGGGCAAGATGATCGGTATTATCACGATCGGGGATGTGCTTAAGCAGATAATCAGGGATAAGGATAATTTAATCGGTCATCTGGAATACTACATCGCCGGAAAAGCCTGAGCGGATTATTCACTACTTAATAATAAAACCGCTGAAAAATATCCAGCGGTTTTTTGTTTCTTACCAACGAGTTTTTTGATTGTTATTTCAAATTTCTATTGACGATGGCTTTTTTGACTTCCCCAATTGCCTGGGTTACCTGGATATCCCGCGGGCAGGCATCAGTACAGTTAAAAATCGTGTGGCAGCGGTATACACCAAACTGCTCATTCAGAATCTCTAACCTTTCCGCAGCCGCTTGATCCCGGCTGTCAAAAATAAAACGATGGGCGTTGACAATGGCTGCCGGTCCGACATACTCTTCATTGACCCAGAAGGATGGACAGCTAGTAGAGCAGGCTGCGCACAGGATGCATTTAGTCGTGTCGTCAAAGCGTTCCCGCTCTTCAGGACTCTGCAGGCGCTCTTTACTCGGAGGAGGGTCATCATTTACAAAGTAAGGCATAACTGACCGGTAATGATCAAAAAACGGTTCCATGTTTACGATCAGGTCTTTTTCTATCGGAAGTCCCAATATCGGTTCGATGGTTACTTTCCTGGATTTCAGGTCCTGGACAAGGACCTTGCAGGCAAGCCGATTTACTCCATTAATTCGAATAGCATCCGATCCACAGACACCGTGGGCACAAGCCCGTCTAAACCCCAATGTTCCATCTTCCGTTCCCTTGATCCGCTCCAGCAAATCCAGGATCCGGTCTGTTGGTTCCGCCTCGACAGTGAAGGTATCGTAATGCTTTTTCCGGTTATCTTCCGGGTTATAGCGAAAGATCTTCAATGTTACCTGCATGGTTTTCCTCCTAGTACGACCGGTCTTTTGGTTTGTAATGGGTAATATCAACCGGTTTATACCCCAACCGCACGCCGCCATCCTCCATCCATGCCAGGGTGTGTTTTAACCAATTTTTATCATCCCGCTCCTTATAATCATCCCGGGAATGCGCTCCCCGGCTTTCCGTGCGGGCTAGAGCTGATACTGCGGTAACTTCTGCAATATCGATCAAATTGCTTAACTCCCAGGCTTCGATCAAGTTATTGTTGAATTTTAGGCCTTTATCATCAACACGAATCTCTTTAAACCTTTCTTTCAGCTGACGGACTTTGTCAACCGCTTCCTGCATACCTTCTTCCACCCGGAATACGCCAACATGCTCAAACATGACCTTTTTCATCTCGTCAGCAATGTCAACCATGCTTTCTTTCCCATTGCTATTCCGGATGCTGTCCAATTGCTGCATCGCAAAAGCTGTTGGATCTTTCGGCAGGTCGACAAAAGGCTCACTGGCAGCATATTCTGCTGCTTTCAGTCCCGAATACTTCCCAAAAACGATCAGATCCAAGAGGGCATTTGTCCCCAATCGGTTGGCGCCGTGAACAGACACACAAGCAACTTCTCCCGCGGCATAGAGTCCTGGCAGTACTGTGTTATTTTCATCCACAACCACTTCACCATACTTATTGGTTGGGATCCCGCCCATTGCATAGTGCGCAGTAGGCTGCACCGGCATGGGATCGGAGATCGGGTTAATACCGATATAGGTTTCACAAAAATCAATAATATCCGGTAATTTACTGAGGATATCACTGGCAGTGACGCGGTAGGGAGATCCGTCAGGGTTTTTTCTGTCGTCAATATCTGCATAGTGGTTAACCACATCCGGAGTGACATCCATATATAAATAATCTTTTCCATCAATGCCGCGTCCATCTTTAATCTCCAGATACATCGCCCGGCTGATGACATCTCGGGATGCCAGATCTTTAACAGTGGGAGCATAGCGCTCCATAAATCGCTCCCCTTCGCCATTGATCAGCACACCGCCTTCACCCCGGACTCCTTCCGTAATCAGAATGCCCATGCGGTAAATTCCGGTTGGGTGGAACTGGAAAAATTCCATATCTTCAGCGGGTATGCCTTTCCTTAAAGTTAAAGCAATACCATCACCAGTATAGGAATAGGCATTTGAAGTTATTTCCCAAACCCGGCCGTGACCCCCGGTTGCAATGATGACTGTTTTGGATTGGAAAATGTGCATTTCTCCCGTCGCGAGTTCCAAAGCAATCACACCGGCAGTTTTTCCCTCAACTATCAGGAGGTCAATCACGTAAAACTCGTCAAAAAACTTAACTTTGTTTTTAATGCTCTGCTGGTAAAGCGTTTGCAGAATCATATGACCGGTGCGGTCTGCCGCGTAGCATGCCCGGCGTACTGGTTTTCCGGTCTCATTGTTGGTATGTCCACCAAAGGGACGTTGCGCGATAGTTCCATCCGGGTTTCGGCTGAATGGCAATCCCATATGTTCCAACTCTAAGACTGCATCAACAGCTTCTGCTGCCATAAAATCAATAGCATCCTGGTCGCCCAGATAATCACTGCCTTTTACCGTATCAAAGGCATGCCATTCCGGATGATCTTCTTCGGTATTGCCCAAAGCCGCGCCTATCCCCCCCTGGGCAGCCCCGGTGTGGGAACGAGTTGGATATAATTTGCTGATCACTGCGGTGCTGGCAGTTCGGGAAGCATACAATGCCGCCATTAAACCTGCCCCGCCTGCTCCTACTACAACCACTTCATATTGATGATTTTGCATATCAGTTCTCCTCTTAACTCACTCAAGAGCCAAGAATGACGTATATTCCAACCAGGGAGGAAAAAATCCACAACAGCAGGATCAGGAATCGCAGGAAAATCTGCCAGAATCCGGGCGAGGAATAGTCTTCTAAAACTACACGCAGACCATTAAATCCATGGGTTGCTGCAAAAAACAGGACCAGAATCTGCATGATCTGCCAGAATCCATTGGCCCATAGATAAAGATCTGGTATTTCACTGTCCAAAACATGGTTTGAATTTGGAAAAAATGTCCAGCGCATCAATGTTCCCAGGTCCATCTGGGACCTGGCACCCATTAACAAACCTGCCGATATTCCAATCACGGCCAACAATATAATGGATAGCCCCGATAGGCGGGTAAAAACCCACATCATATAGTCCAGATTCCAACTGGGTTTAGGCATCACTCTTAAACGCATAGCTTACTCCTCGACTGATTAACCCTCCAGAAAACGCCGGATCATTATAAACACGGTTAATCCATACAAAGGTATAATGACAAACCATTCCAGCCAGGTGGATTCCTTTTGGTAGCGAATTAAGCGGGGCCAGATATCCAGCAGGATAATCCTGAAACCATTAACACCGTGAAATATCGCACAGAAGACGATAAATAACTGGAAATAAATCGATTCGTAGATGATATTAATAGAAATCCCCAGGTCGCTGCCAAACTGCTGGGTAAGGAATGAGGCAATCACGTGCAGGGTGACAAAGATGATAATTCCCAGTCCGGAGATGCGGTGCAGCACCCAGGCCAGCATGGGTCCCCCTCCTTTATATTTTGCCCCTGCGATTAAACTTACCTTTCGGCTCAACGCCATGGTTTCCTCCTTGATCTTTCCTCCCCGGGACACATACCCCCTGAATCCAACCCGAGACCTTCAATCTTCCCTTCATTATGTCATTGTGAGGGCTGATTCCGAAAGTGACATATCTCACAGTTTGTTAGTCAAAGATATCATCAACCTCTTAAGCACTTCTGGTCTATAATGAATGAGAATTTCCCGGTAATTATTCATTTTTACCTGCCGGGATAACTTTCAATCCTGGTATTCAAAATTATTCAGGAGTGACCTATGAGTTCAAAATATCACTCACCCAATTTGGACCGGCGAAGTTTCGTCAAAATCGTTACCTCCATTCTGGGTTCTTTGATGGCAGCAATAGTGGGCCTGCCGATGATCCAGTATTTTATATCTCCTGCTCTCAATATATCTACCAGTGATGATTGGATCTCCCTGGGCCCGCTGGAGAATTATCCCCTGGATGTACCGACCTCTTTTAAATTCACAATTTCAAGAGTGAATGGCTGGGAAAAGAGCAGCCAGAGTTATGGCGTGTTTGTCTTCCGTCAAACGGGAAAGGATATTGTGGTCTTCTCTGATATCTGCACCCATCTTAGCTGCCGGGTTGCCTGGGATGCGGAAAATGAGGAATATTTATGCCCCTGTCATGCGGCATTTTTTGATAAATACGGCGAAGTGATTTCCGGTCCTCCTCCCCGGCCGCTTGATCGATATGAGATCAAATTGGAAGAAGACAAACTCTTTATTCACCTCCAGGAAGGCTAACCATGGCGCAGAGTATATTTAATTGGCTTGACGAACGATTGGGATTAAAAACAATTTATGACACGGTATTGGACCGTAAAGTGCCAAAAGTAAACTGGTGGTTTACATTGGGAAGCGCCAGCCTGTTTCTGGGGGTTCTGCAGGGAATAACCGGCATGCTGCTCTCGGTTTATTACGTTCCCACACCAGATCATGCTTATGACAGCATTACCTTTATCATGACCGGTGTCCAGTTTGGATGGCTCATCCGTGGACTGCACCACTGGGGTGCATCCTTGCTGATCCTGACCGCATTCATCCACATGCTGCGGGTATTCTTTTACGGAGCCTATAAATATCCCCGGGAATTCACCTGGTTTACCGGTGTCATCCTACTGCTTGGTGCCTTGGGTATGGGTTTTACCGGATATCTGCTGCCCTGGAACCAGCGTTCCTATTGGGCAACAACAGTGGGCTCAGAAATCGCCGGAACTGTGCCGGTAGTTGGAGATTTCATCTTACGGGTACTTCGTGGAGGAACTGACTTAAGCGCGGTCACCCTCTCTCGTTTCTTCTCCATGCATATCGGGATAATCCCAGTTGTAATAATTGCCACAGTGAGCACTCACCTTTATCTGGTGGTCCGGCTGGGTATCTCCAATATTCCAGAGAGAGATAGCTGATCCTATAGTCCAGCAGATTGGTAGATTGAATTGAGGAGATATCCCGTGAAAGAAGAACACAAACAAGAATATAAACGAAAATACGAACAAGCCAAACAGGATGGAGTCAAATTCTGGCCAGATATCATTTATAAAGACCTGTTGGTATCATTTTGCCTATTTATTCTCCTGGTAGGCCTGGCGACATTTATTGGTGTACACCCTGAACCCAAAGCCGATCCCAGCGATGCCTCTTATATCCCCCGACCAGAATGGTATTTCCTGTTCCTCTTTGAGTTCTTAAAATTTGTTCCGGGAAAAATCGAGTGGGTGGGTACAACTTTAATCCCGGCTTTGGGAGTGCTGGCATTATTTGCCCTTCCTTTCCTGGATAAAAATCCCCTCCGGCATTGGAAAAATCGCCTGACAGGAATTTCCATTATGGGTGTTGTAGTCCTGGGCATGGTGGGCTTGACGATTCGTTCGGTGATTACCACCCCGGACCAGGAAGAGGGAACAATAGCCTATACGGTTTCCGAAAAAATGATCCTCGGTCAGGAACTTTATTCAATCTATTGTGTAGAGTGTCACGGCCCGGATGGAGAAGGCGGTGTAATTGCAGGCGTAGAAGGATTGGAAGGTGTGGAATTAAAATCAATCAGCAGCAGGGATGAAATGTATACCCGCTCTGATGAAACGCTGGAGGCAATCGTGGAATACGGCCAGCAAGATATGGGCATGCCTCCCAATGGTTTGGCGTATGGTGGTGAGTTGAAAAAAGGGGAGATCGAATCGCTGGTTACGTATATGCGATACACCTGGGATGACCGAGCTGAAATTCCGGAAGATGCCGCAGCTGCGGGTGTAATTCCCGAAATCAAGGAGTTTGAAATCCCGTCCTATGAGGTACATATCTCCAGAATTGCTCAGCGCTACTGCATCTCCTGCCACCGACCCGGAAAGGAGAATAACAATTTCCTGATGCAAACCTACCAGGAAATGCTCACTACCGGGGATAATCAGGGTAACAACCTGATTGCCGGAGATCTAAACAGCTATCTGCTCCTAACCAATAAAGGGAATAGCATCTTCGATCCCGATAGCGGGGAAGAGATCATCCAGCAAATGCCACCCACCAAGTTAATGAAAGAAGAATATATTCATCTCTTTAAGGTCTGGGTATTAAACGGCATGCCTGAAACTGCCGCTGAAGCAGAGGCCCTTACTGCCGCCGCACAGGAGGAATAAAACCAAAAGAATATGATCCATAATCCTCCGAGAATTACGGATTGCTTAAATTACAAAAAAACGCCTCTAAAAATGGAGGCGTTTTTGTTATTCCTACGAAAGTCCAATCAAGGGATCAGGGAGACGCAAACAAAGTATTTTCCAGGGCGTTAAGTTTAGATGCCAAAACTCCCAGATCGGTCTGGGCGGAAAAACTGTCGTCTTCCAATTCAATCAAAATTAATTGGTGACGCTGGAGCATATTAACTACAACTTCAACCTGGTCGTCGTTTAACATCGTTTTTAATGTCTCCAGGGTAGATCCCACCTTATCCAGGGCCAGTTTGGCTTCAGCAATCCGGCTCTGTTCCAAAGCCAGGGTCGCATCGGCAACAGCTGCCCGGGCGCTTAAGATAGTAATGTGGATTGTGATATCCGCTATTTCTTCTGTTAAGCTCACATTATGTTCCTCAAAAACGCTCAACCTGTCAATTTCTTCTTCAAGCGTGGTAATTTCTGTCTGGGCAGAAGTAATCTCTTCTGTTAAATCCGCGACCTTAGCCTTTTCTGGTTGATAACGAAGAACTGCATCAACAAAAAAGCCTCCAGCGAACGCAAGCGCAATCACAACTAACCAGATCAGGATACGGCGAAAGATCAGCCTGGCTCTCCCGAGTTCCTTCTTTTCATCCGGGGTTACCTCAGGGCTTTCCGCAACCTCACCTTCAAAGGAAGATGTAGGTTCTGACTCAGTATTGGACTCCTCAATATGGGCTTCCATTTCAGCCTCGTCAATTTTCTTTTCCAGATCATCCTTCAAATTATCTTCATTACTTGTCATTCGAAACTCCTTGGTGATGGTCAAACTAATAAAACAATTATACCTGATTCCAATTCACTTTCATTTCTGCTGGATATGCCAGGATCTGAAAGAGAATTAACTCACACCTGTAAAAGCAGAAGAGCTGGTAAATTACCAGCTCTTCCATCACTAATCTTTGGAGAGATAAGGATGGTTATTTTACTTTGATCTTAATGTTGTGAGGAAGTGCTTCCTCAGCAACCGGTACCCGCAGGGCAAGGATTCCATTCTTTAAATCGGCTTCAGATTTATCCATATCCAGCAATTTTGGCAATCGGATAACTCGTCTGAATTTTCCTATTGGCCGTTCCTTGCGCAGGTATTTTACATCTTCGTCAGCAGCCTTGAATTCACCCTGAATGTCAATGGTCTTTTCTACAATCTCAATTTCAAGATCCTCGGGTTCCAATCCAGGAACGATCATTTCAATCACATAAGAGCCATTCTCAACGATAACATCCAGTGGGACATGAATATCACTTTCAACTGCTCCCCAGTTATGTATCGGGCGACTGTAATGACGATGATAAGGTTTTATATACATGGACATATTGTGCTCCTAAATTTATCAGTAAGTTGATTGTTGTATTATCTGCTTATCATGATAAAGGCTGATTGTTAGAAGAACACAAACAAAATATTAGAAAAAAACAAAAGCTTTGTCTATAGAGTATTAACAGAGAAATCCCGATACTCCTGCATCGGCAGGTAATCAGGAGACCAAGAGAAAATTACAGATCTTTTTCGCCAACCAAAATCAGGTAAGGAGCACTCTCATCATAATCTACCCCGTCAAAATCCCCCAAGAGGGCAATTTTCTTGAAACCAGCCTCTCTGAATTCCCTCAAGTAGATTTCCAGGGAGCAAAGTTTGTGTTCAGTGGATTGAATTGATCTTTCAATTCGACCATCTGGAAACAGTTGGTCGTACAACCAAACCCAGCGGATCCCGTCTGAAGTAGCAACTAACCGGCTGCTTACCTGGACAGGATGACCTGTTTCTGGGTGGGTGAAAACGGTTTCTAGGTCCGGCTCAGAGTCAATATCAATCCCCCAGAGATTTCCATGCAGGGCTTTAATCCGATATGGGTTGGGAACACTGACGATAAACAAGCCCTTCTTTTGGAGGACCAGGGTCATATTCCCAAGCAAAAGCTGCCGATCCCGCGCAGTTAGAATGCTGTAGGTATTACAGGGAACTATCACCGACCCAAAAACGCGATCTGCTTGAAAGTGAAGCATATCAGCTTGAATGATATCAATCCATTTCCAAAGATCCTCGTTATCACCCCCCAGTTCAGATTTTAGAAATTGGAGGCTGTTCCAATCCACATCCAGGCCCACAATCTGCCGCCCAGACCTGGCCAGAGGAATGGTTACCCGGCCGTGACCGCATCCCAATTCCAGGATTGGATCTTTTCCTTTGGTCCATGACCTCCAGAAATGTAAATCATCATTGTATTTCGCGTGATGATGCTGAACCAGACTGCCTGTCATACCTGCTTTGCCTCTCTTATTTTCGCTGTCCTTGACGATCACTTGTATAAAGATTATACTGCTTTGAGCAAATCTAATGTTTTCACCGGGGTGTAGCGCAGTTGGTAGCGCGCCGCGTTTGGGACGCGGAGGTCGACGGTTCAAGTCCGTCCACCCCGACTCTTTTTTTTATATTAAATATTTCCTCCATTTCCAGGGTTAAGCCAAATAATAATAAATTTACCTGTTTGTATAATTAGATCTTATAATTTGACCTGGTTTGATTTAACTAATGGGAGACTGGTATAATTCAGGAAAATCATTCATTTGCTGGAACACCTATGAGGACAATAGATCTATCGAAATTTCAGTCTGAGCCAGGTATTGCTGGGTTCTTCAATACCCTGCGGGGAATCTTTTCCTATGGATGGTACTGGCAGCAGAGCCGAAAAAGCCAGGAAGAACTGGTTGAGATCCTGGATACGGTCCTGGGGAATGATTGTGTTTTATTAAGAGATGTGAACATCCCCCGCGTTGACAGACCTATACCCTTGGTTCTGCTTACACCCTCCAGTTTGATTGTCATAAATCCAAAATCCCAGCAAGGTTTCTACCGTGCGGAAGGAAAACGCTGGGAAGAACTAGGGCGAGATGATGAGTATAAGCTGGCACCTAATAACATGATCCGGGAAACCTGGCTGTACCAAAAAACAATTGAGGGCTACCTCAAACAACATAATTTCTCTTCACCAACCGAACGGGGAGTGATGATATTTGTCTCACCGGAAACTCATGTGGAAACCATCCGACCCCGGGTTCGAGTAATCCAGGCCGATGGTATAAAAAACTTCGCCCGTGAATTGGCGATATCCAAACCTGTTTTCAGCGATATGGATTTCAAAAACGCAATAAAATTGCTGTCCGAACCCCGGCTTCCCGAAAAAAGAAAATCCAAAAATGCTCCTCGGGAAAAAACCAACCAGGTCTCCGATGCGGTTTCCAAAGTTGATGAAAGTCTGGGAAAAGTCACCAACCGGATAAATTTCACCCGCAAAGAATGGACGATTGTCGGCAGCCTGGTTGCACTGGTAATTATCGTCCTCATCCTCTTGATCCTATTTGTTATTATCACACTGTAGAGTAGTCAACGGAAATCGCGTGCAAAGGCCTTTTCTTTCCATCATCATACCTGCCTACAATGAAGAATTTCGCCTTCCGGACACCTTGTCCCAGGTGGGATCATTCCTTGAAGAACAAATCTATTCTTCCGAGGTCTGGATTGTTGACAACAACAGCACGGACCGTACCTCCGAGATTATCCAGGAATATTCATCCCGGAATACCATTTTCCAGGGACTTTTTGAAAAAGAGCCGGGGAAAGGAGCTGCTGTCAGATGCGGCATGCTCAAAGCGCAGGGGGAATTTTTATTCATGTGCGATGCTGATCTTTCCATGCCCATTAATGAATTGAAAAAATTCCTCCCACCTCAACTGGAAGGATTTGACATCGCGATCGCCTCCAGGGAGGCCCCCGGAGCTGTCCGTTATGGTGAACCTCAGTTCCGGCACCTGGGAGGGCGTTTGATGAACGGTTTAATTCAGCTGTTTGCGCTGCCGGGAATAAATGATACACAGTGCGGATTTAAATGTTTTTCTGCAACCACCGCGAAAGACCTTTTTCAACATCAAACATTATCGGGTTGGTCCTTTGATATTGAACTGCTGTATATTGCCCGGCAAAGAAGTTTCACTATCAAAGAAATACCTATACCCTGGATCTACCACAAAGAGAGCAAAGTCAACCCATTTCGGGATGCACTGAAAATCCTATTTGATATCAAAACAATCCGACGAAATGCAGCTCAAGGCCTGTATGACCCGGAGAATTGATCCCGCTTTAATTCCTCCTCAACCAAATTTGTTATTTGAACGCTGCTTCTGGAACGAGGGAATCCTCCTGGTTGCAGGGATTGATGAAGCAGGCCGAGGTTCGCTTGCCGGACCAGTATCAGCTGCAGCTGTCATCCTTCCTCCCCTGGATGAAATCCGGAAGACCTTGTCCGGCGTTCAGGATTCCAAACAATTGTCCGCTGCTGAAAGGGAGGAACAAAGAATCTTAATTGAGTCCAAGAGCAGAGCCTGGGCAGTTGGTTTCGCCTTTAGCGGAGAGATTGACCAGGTGGGAATTGTTGGCGCTACTCAATTGGCTATCCAGCGGGCACTGGATCAATTGATAGAAAAACCGCAGCACTTGCTGATAGACTACCTGGTACTCCCAAATAATCCCTGTCCACAAACCCGTTTGGTGAAAGGCGATGCCCGATCACTAAGCATTGCAGCCGCTTCTATCCTGGCGAAAACTCACCGAGATGAATGGATGATCTCCATTGCCAATAAGTATCCTGAATATAACCTCAAAGCCAATAAAGGCTACGGCACTGCCGATCACTTGAAAGCCATCAAAACCTACGGATACAGCACCCTGCACCGGATGACTTTTAATCCAATGAGGGAAATGGAATAATATCCCAAGCCCATTTCGACCAGCGCAGTTATCAATCCATCCATTCATGACCAGGTGCTCTAAATTAAATAAAACTGATCCTATCGCCGAGTGGTTTGAGTTATTAATAATGGTGACGTCTATCATGACATAGTTATTTCGGAATATCATACAATCAGAATATCGATAATGTGTTCCAGATAACTCATAGTAAGATTAAGCAAAACTATTGGAAACCAAAAAGTAGTACGATCATGTCGAGTGAAAAGAAACTTAAACCCTCCGGAACGTGGCCATCATTAATATCCCCGGAAATGACCAGTAAACTTCTCGAGTTCAGTGAACCGGTTTGGAACAAGAACGGTGATCTGTTCTGGAGAGAAAGAAATTCTAATCAAGCTGGAATCTGTCAGTATTACTTTGATGAAAAAGAGATCAGGGATTTATCCCCTGGTATTAATGTCGGCGGTGGAATCGGGTATGGAGGTGGATCCTTTTCAGTAAAAGGGGATACTGTTGTTTATGTTGAAAAAGGATCCAATCAGCTGCACCTACTCTCAACTGCTGATGACCAGCCAATAAAATTGACCACCTCATTGTACAAGACTGCGGCGCCCAGAATTTCACCGTCGGGAAAATACCTGTGTTTTGTCCACTCCGACGGGGCCGCTGATACTATTACGATAATTGGTATTGATGGCTCTTTTTCTCCCCTTCCCCTGGTCACCGGGTCTGACTTCTACAACTATCCTCGCTGGCATCCGGAAGGATCACGATTGGCTTGGATCAGCTGGGATCATCCATACATGCCCTGGGACAGCAGCCGGCTTTCTCTGGGGGAGCTGAATGAAAATCCAGGAAACCTGCCTACTCTGAAAGATGAAACCCAGGTTGCCGGAGGCGAGGGGATATCTGTCGTTCAGCCAGAATTCTCTCCGGACGGACGGTACCTGGCATATGTCTCCGACCAAGGCGGCTGGTGGCAGATCTACCTTCTTGATCTGGCGTCCGGTAATCACACGCAGCTCACCCATGCTCAAGCGGAGCATGCCCTGCCCCCCTGGCTGCAAGATCAATGCACTTACGGATTCAGCAATGACAGCCGATGGATTTTTTTCACCCGCAACCAGGCTGGCTTCTCCTCCCTCTGGCAGGTTAACCTGGAATCCGGACAGGAATCCCAGATTGACCTTGATGAAGACTATACCTGGCTGGAAGGTTTTTCCATTTCACCGCGGGACAATCAAATCGCTGTGATTGCCTCCCGGGGAGACATCCCCCACCGCTTAATCACAGTCACGCCCGATGGTCAGACTACGATCATCCGTAACTCCACATCAGATATACAATCTAGAAATATTTTTTCTCTACCAAAGCCAGTCTCCTGGTCTGGTTCTGATAAGGACATGATTCACGGATTATTTTATTCACCACACAATCCTTCCTATGCAGACAATAGTTTGCCCCCGCTAGTGATCATTATTCACAGCGGTCCCACTAGGCAGAAATGGGCTGAGTTTGAACCCCGGGCGCAGTTTTTTTCCAGTCGGGGATATGGGGTGCTGTTGGTCAATTACCGTGGCAGCACAGGATACGGACGCGAGTACCGCCAAGCATTAAAGAGACAGTGGGGAGTAGTTGATGTGGAGGATTGCCTTAGTGGTGCTCGTTTTGCCGTTAACCAAGGTTGGGCAGACCCGGAAAAGATAGCCCTGCTGGGAAGCAGCTCCGGGGGTTTAACGGTACTGCAAACCCTGGTAACCTATCCGGGTGTTTTCCGGGCGGGGATCACCCTCTACGGGATAACCAATCATTTGACCCTGCTGGAAAATCCACCTAAATTCGAACGGTTTTATTCCGACTGGCTGCTGGGACCCTATCCTGAATATGCAGGTGTGTATCGGGAGCGCTCACCGCTGTTTTCTGCTGACAAAATTCGCGATCCAGTAGCTGTCTTCCAGGGAGGGAAAGATCTAATAGTTCCGCCCGATCAGGCAGAACAAATTGTCGACGCATTAAGAAAAAATAGTGTGCCGCATGAGTACTATCTATACCCAGAGGAAGGTCACGGCTTTAAACGGGCTGAAAACCTTCAGGATTTTTTCCTGAAGGTGGATGCTTTCCTTAGAAAATATGTTATAAAAAAATAGGAAGAAATGGAGATAGGGACGAAAATAATCGCTCTGGGAGCAGGGTTGGTTGGCAGCGCTATTGTCAAAGATTTGACCCGGGAAGATGAGTATAATGTCCTGGCGGTAGATTTAAATCAGGCAGCGCTCGATAAACTTAACAAAGAGCCTACCGTAAGCACAAAAAAGGTTGATCTCTCAGAGAAGAGCCGTGTTGCCTCCCTGGTGGAGGAATTTGATCTGGTTATCAGTGCTGTTCCCGGTTTCCTGGGGTTTTGCATGCTGCAGGGGCAGATCCCTCATAAAGGGATCTGCCCACCCAAGTTTATCAGGCAAACGGAAGGCTATTTTGAAGATCTGTTGGAAGAATATGGGAAACGCCAGATCCACCTGCAGGAGACTGTGCCCAAGCGCCCTCTGGGCGCAGATTAATTGAATAATATCCATCTTTTAGATTAACAGGAGGACAATAATGCCTAAACTTACAATTGAAGGTATTGGTGAATTTGAAGTCTCTGAAGGGACCAGACTGGTGAATGCGTTAGAAGATCTAGGCGGAGAGCCGCTGCATCGCTGCGGTGGGTACGCCCGCTGCACAACCTGCCAGGTAGAATTCCTCCACGGAGAACCGGAAGAAATGACTGAGGCTGAAAAAACCAAGCTGGAAAGCCAGAAAAACTTGGGCAAATTCAGGCTCTCTTGTCAGTGCACTGTGGACCATGACATGCATGTTAAGGTACTGATGTCCTTCAGCGAAAGCGGTCTCGCTGATCCCGGAAAAAGACCGGAAGACCACATTACGCCCTGATAGGGTTATCAGAAAGTTCATTATTTCATTGAGCCTAACAGGACAAACACATGAAATCAGCTGAAAAACAAGTTCCCAGCAGTCTGCGGGTCTGGTTTGTAATTCATTTTGCAGTCGACATGTTATTTGCTATTCCCCTGCTCTTTTTCCCGGAAATTCTCATGCCTCTTCTGGGATGGAAAGTTGTTGATCCGATCACTTCCCGCCTAGTGGGCGCAGCCCTGCTCGGTATTGGCGGGGAATCCCTCCTAAGCAGGAAAGCCAGCAGAGATGTATTTACAGCCATGCTCAACTTAAAAATCATCTGGGCCATAGGCGCTGTTGTGGGTATTGGCCTGGGCATAGCCGCAGGAGGTCCGCCGCTGGCATGGGGGTTCCTGGCCGTTTTTGCAGTCTTTCTGGGAGTGTGGGTATATTATCGTTATAAACTACAATGAGTAGATAGCAGAAAACCTGTCCGAATATTCGGGCAGGTTTTCTTTTTTTCGTTTTTTCTCAGACTAAAAAGTTAAACCTACTCCCCTACTTTAGCCAGCTCCTCTTCGATAACCTGCTGGAAATATTCAAATGACTGGTTCCCTCTCAGCAATACGCCATTAACAATAAAGGTGGGTGTCCCGCTGATATCGTTTTGGCGGGCATCAATCTCGTCCTGTGCTGCCAGATCCTGATACTTTCTTTCAGTAAGGCAGGTATCGAATTGATCCGGATTCAGTTCTAATAACTCAGCAAACTGTACCAGTGTCCCGGAAATATCTGCATTCCGGTTCTGGAACAGGGTCACCTGGTTGGCAAAAATCAGGTCATGGAAAGGCCAAAAGGCATTTTGATCCGCAGCGCAATAAGCCCCTTCTGCTGCCTGCAGAGTAGCAGGTGATCCCAGCATCCCGCCTACACTGTTGAAGACCAGGTATACTTGACCACTCTCAATATATTCTTGTTCAATAAGCTTTTTGGTCCCCAAAGCAAAATCCGCGCAGTGAGAGCATCCAAAATCGGAATATTCCTCAATCACCACTGGCGCATTGGGATCTCCTAGTGTATTTCTATCTACCCGAACCCTCAGATCTATTTCTGGCTGAATAATATCATCAAGAGAGAGATTAACCCGGATGCTGCTGATAACTGCAACCACAATTGCGGCAACTACCAAAACCACTCCCCCAATCATCAGGGTCAACATGAGCGTTTTTTGACGCTGATTTTTCTTCCGCCGATCTTCGATAAATTGCCGTTTGCTCATCTATTCCATCCTTATCACCATTATATCAATCTGTAATGACCCTATTGTACCCAGTACACAATAATTAATTGAGTTTCTAATAAAATTCTTATCATCCTTAACCGTCCTCTCATTCGAGGTATAGTCAGATGTTCTGGGATGAATTTTCGTCCTGGCAGTGCTGATAAAAAAATCCACCGTCCCTGATGGTGGATTTTAGATTTCAACGCCGCTGAAATAGATGTTACTCGGATTTTTTATTCTGAGAAAAGATGACCTTGGTCAGCTCAGCTGCGATAGAAGGTACCAGCAGCAGCGGCAGGATCACCTGCCATTGTGCCCATCCCAATGGCGCCGTGTCAAATATTCCCTGCAAGAAGGGTACATAAACAACGCCCAGCAGCAATACCATTGAGGAAAGGATAGCCCAGTTCATAACTTTATTAGTAAATAGCCCAATCCGGAGGATGGGCACCCTTTCTGATCTGGCAGTAAAAGCGCGGGCCAGCTCAGAGAAAGAGAGGGTTACAAATGCCATGGTGGCTGCCATCTCGGGAAAGTGGGTAAGGCCGATCCAGAAGGCGCCTAAAGTCACTGCTGTAATGGCTACCGTCTGGATACTGATTCCGGTCAGCATAAAGCGGTTCAGGATGGGCTCATCTGGGTCTCTGGGCGGCTGGTCCATCAGGTCTGGATCTCCTTTTTCAAGACCGAGAGCCAAGGCCGGAGCGCCATCTGTGATCAGGTTCAACCATAACAATTGAATCGCGCTTAAGGGGGATTTCCAGCCTACCATGGTCGCAATAAAAATAATCACGATTTCTGCGGTATTACAGGAGAGCAGGAAATAGACAAATTTGCGGATGTTGCTGTAGATTACTCTGCCCTGTTCCACTGCCGATACAATGCTGGCATAATTATCATCTGTCAACACCATATCTGCGGTCTCTTTGGCAACGTCAGTTCCTGTAATGCCCATCGCGATCCCAATATCCGCTTTCTTAATGGAAGGCGCGTCATTAACACCGTCCCCGGTCATGGCAACTATCTGGTTATTTGCCTTGAATGCGTCAACAATGCGTACTTTATGCTCTGGAGACACGCGAGCAAATACATCCGTGGTCTTTACAGTTTCCCGTAGTTGATCCGCAGTTAACTCATCCAATTCTCTGCCTGTAATTACCTGGTGTCCTTCCTGAAGCAGCCCGATCTCGCGGGCAATCGCTTTGGCTGTATTTGGGTAATCCCCAGTGATCATGGCTGTCCTGATACCTGCTCCCCGAGCGATTTCCAAAGCAGGCATAACTTCTGGTCGAGCAGGGTCAATCATGCCCAATAAACCGACAAAGATCAGTTCATTCTCTATATTCTCATCAAGATCCCCATTTTGATGATACTGCAGGTCTTTTATAACCCGGTAAGCCACACCCAGGACCCGCAGAGCCTTATCTGTCATGCGATCGTTGGCCGCCAGGATCCGGCGGCGCTGTTCAGCGTCCAGGGGTACTGCCTGATCATCCCGGTCCTGGTAATGGGTGCACCTTTCCAGCACAACATCAGGGGCTCCCTTCTGGGCGATCACATACCAGGCTTGTTGTTTCTGGTCATAAAATGGAGATACATCCTTGGCATCAGGATCTTTTATGACATGAACAGTAAGCATCCTTTTCCGTTCGGAATCAAAAGGAATTTCCTTAATCCGTGGATATGCTTGCGCTAATGGCGCAGGAAGCGCGCCTGCTTTTGCTGCAGCAACTAACAAGGCGCCTTCGGTGGGGTCGCCCACCATGCGGATCGCCCTATTTCCTTCATCATCATAATCAGTCTCCAGTATGGCATCATTGTTTAATGCGCCAATCCATAAGGCTGTTAAGATGCCGGGATATTCTTTCGCCAGGTTTACTTCTTTCCCATCTCTTAAGAACTGCCCTTCCAGTGAATATCCTGTGCCGGTGATGTCCAGAAATTCCCCATCCACGGCAACATTGGTCACCGTCATTTCATTCTGGGTTAATGTCCCTGTTTTATCGGAACAGATAATTGTCGTTGAACCCAGGGTTTCCACAGAAGATAGTTTCCTGATTAAGGCATTTCGGGAGACCATTTCTTGCATTCCTAATGCCAGGGTTATGGTCACAACTGCGGGTAATCCTTCAGGTACTGCAGCAATTGCCAGACTCACAGCAATAATGAACATTTCCAGAGGTTCTGTTCCGGTGATCATGCCTTCCACAAAAATCACCCCGCAGATCACCAGGGTTACCCAACCCAGGGTTTGTCCAAAACTGTCCAGGCGCTTTTGAAGCGGCGTATCCTCTTCTTCCACGGTCTGCAGCATTTGAGCGATCCGCCCAAGTTCACTTGCCATCCCGGTATTTACCACCACACCTACACCGCGTCCATAGGTAACCAGGGTGCCGGTAAAAGCCATAGTTTTTCGATCACCAAGAGCTGAATCTTCTTCGAGTTCCAGTTCGGCGTTTTTTGTGACAGCAAATGATTCGCCGGTCAGCGCGGCTTCATCAATGCGTAAATTGACTGTTTCTAGGAGCCTGACATCTGCCGGGACAAAATTCCCGGCTTCAAGGAAAACAATATCACCCGGGACAACTTCCCGGGAAGGAATCGATTTACGGTGCCTATCACGCAGCACATTAGCATCGGGAGAGGCCATCTTCTTTAAAGCAGCCAGGGCTTCTTCTGCCCGCCGTTCCTGCACAACACCAAGTACTGCATTCAGCAGCACAATGGTCATGATGGCTGCCGCCTCAACCCACTCCCCCAGGACAGCAGAAATACCTGCAGCTACAATCAATAGAATAACCACAAAACTGGTAAACTGCTCGTAAATCATAGACCAGATGCTGGTCGGCGGCGCTTCCTGTAATTCATTCTTTCCAAAGGTTTCCAGGCGCCTTTCAGCTTCCCCCTCGGAAAGACCTTGCTCCCGGACAACATTCAGATGTCCAGTGACTTCCTTCCCGCTGAGAGTATGCCAGGGATTATCAATCTGATCGGAAATAATTCCCAATTTTTCCTGATCTTTATTCACAAAAATCTCCCCTTTTAATAATTACGTCCGGTGAAGAAAAACAACTGCAGGGTTTACCCTCCAGTTGTTTCTTCCTCGGTTGGTTCTAATCCTCCCGGCACTTCTACAAAGAAGTACCAATCGGTAATGGTTTCTAACCGATCAGAGGGTTCAAATATAGGTCCAATCCGGACTCCTTTTACATTTGACGAAACACCATAGGTATAAACTGGATAATAAAGGGGAAGCGCCGGGAGCTGATCAAAAAATCTGACCTGGAAATTTCTGTACAAACGCCCCCTCTCTACTGTATCGAGGATAATCCGGGCTTGTTCCAAATACTCGCTCGCCTGTCGGTCATTCCACATCGAATAGTTTTGACCCCCGGTGGTTTGGGTTTGGTGCCAGAAAGGATATGGGTCTGGATCCGGCATACTGGCTAGGTTTAGATCAACCAGGGCAGCTTCATAATCCCGATTCTCAAGTCGGTCAGTAATTAATTCTTCGTAGGGAAGTGCCTCCAGGATGACATTGAAACCCAAAGCTACCCAATTCACCTGGATTGCCTGGGCTATCAAAGTATGGTGTTCATCATCAGGAAAGACCAGCGTGAGAGCCAAACGGTCTCCATCTTCATTAGTTCTCACGGTACCCCCTTCACCGGGATATGAATATCCCAGATCACGTATTTTCTCAACAGCTTCTTCCGGATTAAAATCATACCGGGAGAGACTTTCCAAATAAGCCCAGGTTTTTGGGAATATGGGTCCATCGGCAATGATAGCTTGACCCTGATTGATGTGATCTACCAAATACTGCCGGTTTATCCCGTGCAGTAAAGCCCTTCTCATTTCAACATCCTGGAAAAATGGCACTTCCGGATTGTCCAGGTTTAATAAAACCAGGGTCATTTGCGGCAGGCGGCTGGTGTGTAAATTCAGACTCTGATCCTCGAGCGCTACCTCCAGAATCTCCGATGTGATTTCCCCGATTCCTTGAATCTCCCCTGCTTTGTAAGCCTCCCAGACTGCCGTGGAATCCGTAAAGTATTTAAATTCGACCTGATCAAAAAACACCTGATCGCCGTAATAATCGAGGTTTTTCTTAAGGGTAACTCCCGAAATTTGATTGTCTGTTAGGATCAGCCTTTCAAATTGAAAGGGTCCTGATCCAATCGGTTGAAGGTTAAATGGGGCATCAACAATTTCCTGAGCTGTAAGACCCTTCAGGTGATGGGCAGGTAAAATGCCAAAGTCCAAGTAATCCAAAAAAGGCGCATATGCTTCCGGAAGCCTGAATTGTATCGTCCGTTCATCCAGTCCTTGTACTTCAATCTCCTGCCAAAATTTTGCCAGATCTTCCGGTACCGGAAAATCTGGATTCTTCAGCAGATTGACTGTAAAAATCACGTCCTCGCTTGAGACCGGCTCACCGTCGTGCCAGAATGCATCTGTACGCAGTGAAAAGTTATATACATCTCCATTTCTGGAGATTCCCCAGGAATTAGATAAATCTGGTTGTGGAAGGCCAGTGCTGTCAAATTGAATTAAACCGCTGAATATTAAACTTGCGGGGTCCTGGTCTGGAGGGTTAAATACTGCCAGAAGCGGGTTCAGGCGCATCAGGGATCCCACAATTCCTTCTTTGTATACACCTCCCCCGGTAGGTTCCGGGGCCTCAACCAGGACCGGTTCAGCTTGCTGACCCCACAACACAACTGCAATCACTACTAAAGCTAAAACTATGATCAGTATCTGCCAGCGCAGTTTTTTTATCAATTTCATGGATTTGTCCTGCGTTATTTAATTACCCTATTCCCCCTGCCTATAAATGTAACCGGAAAATATGGGAATCCATATTTTCCGGCGATCCTTTGTCATTTGGGTTGTTCATAAATCAAGCCAGGCAGTAAATTAACCTGTTACAATTACTGTGGCAATTGCCAATCCAAAAAACAAAAAACTGAGTCCGATAGTGATCCGGAATAAAGTCTTTTCAATACCCCTTCGGGCAGAGAAAACGCCTCCGGAATCCCCTCCGGTTAAACCGCCCAGCCCCGCTCCCTTGCTCTGGAGAATTACACTGGAAACCAGGGCAATGGAAGTGATAATTAATCCGATGTTCAGATATATTGACACAAAAACCTCCCAGATCAGCCGGAAAATTGAAACAATTTTCCAATTCTGCCGATCATTCTACTTAACCTTACTTCTATTCTAATTACAAGCAGGGCGATTATACCTTCTTTACAGGGAGAACGTCAAGAAGCTCCTCCTGCAGGGCTTAACTAATAGGTAAATAGTTCACTATCAATACAAAAAACTCCAACCAATTAAAAGAGAAAAATGCCTGAAATTGCAGTTAACTTACACATGCATACCCGTCATTCCGATGGTTCTGGAAGCCATCAAGACATCGCTGATGCTGCCCTGGAAGCCGGCCTGGATGCAGTAATCGTTACCGATCATAACCTGCTGGTTCTGGAACACGAAGGTTATTATGCCAAAGGTGACCAAAAGGTTCTTCTCCTGGTGGGAGAGGAAATCCACGATCAGGAAAGAGTTCCGGAAAAAAACCACCTTCTGGTTTTTGGCGTTGATCAAGAACTTGCCGGCGAAGCAAAAAACACCCAGCAATTGATAAATAAGATTAAGAAAGCTGGTGGATTATCTTTCCTGGCCCATCCTGTAGACCCGGCAGCTCCCCTGTTCGACCAAAAAGATTTATCCTGGGAAGATTGGGAAATCTCTGGATATGCCGGCATAGAACTGTGGAATGGGTTCTCGGAGTTTAAAACCCGGTTGAACAGCAAAAAAGCGGCCGTGTTTTATGCCTACTTTCCAAAACGCATAGCCCGGGGTCCCATGCCAGAAACAATGAATATTTGGGATCATTTAACAGCCGAGGGTCAGAGGGTCGTCGCAATCGGCGGCTCCGACGCTCATGCCATGTCTGCCAGTATGGGACCGTTAAAACGAACCCTGTTCCCTTATCTCTTTCACTTCAGAGGGGTAAATACCCACTTGATTATTCCTTCACCTCTCACGGGAAATTTGACCCCGGATAAAAAGATGATTCTAGAGGCACTCGGTCAGGGCCATGCCTTCATCGGCTACGATCTGCCCCATCCAACCAGCGGGTTCCAATTAAAGGGATCCTGCATACACGACTCTGCCATCATGGGAGACGAAATCTCCCTCAAAAGCGGAGTTACCTTGCAGATCACTCTGCCTCTCAAAACGGAATGTGTCTTAATAAAAGATGGTCAACCGGTGAAAACTTGGATGAACCAGGCGATATGCTCGTATAGCGCTACCCAACCCGGAGTTTACCGGGTAGAAGTATACCTGCCTTATAAAGGATTACGACGGGGCTGGATATTCAGCAATCCCATATACATTCGTGAGTAAGGAATCAAATGGATTTTAAGCTTCAAGCTCCTTTCAAGCCCATGGGAGATCAGCCCCAGGCAATTGAAAAACTCATCCAGGGAATCCAAAATGGTGAACAGCACCAGGTTCTCCTGGGAGCTACCGGAACAGGAAAAACCTATACCATTGCCAATATCATAGAAAGAACTCAGCTGCCGGCATTGGTGATGGCCCACAACAAAACCCTGGCGGCACAGCTGTACGCAGAGTTTAGATCATTCTTTCCTGAAAATGCGGTTGAATTCTTCGTCAGTTATTACGATTATTATCAGCCGGAAGCCTATATCCCGCACCATGATCTCTTTATTGAAAAAGAGACCGATATCAACGAGGAAATTGAACGCTTACGTCTGGCAGCAACTACAGCCTTGATGTCCAGAAAAGATGTCATCATCGTTGCCTCCGTTTCCTGCATTTACGGTCTGGGAAATCCAGAAGCATACGGAAGTGTGGTTATCAACCTAACTGTAGGAAATATATATCGCCGGAACGCTTTGCTGCGGCAGTTAATAGAGGGGCAATATACCAGAAATGATATCGATCTCAAACCGGGTTCATTCCGCGTTCGGGGGGATACACTGGAAATTGCTCCCGCTTATGATGATCAATTTGTCTACCGAATTTCATTTTTTGGTGATGAAGTAGAACGAATAACCCAGATACACCTGGTAACTGCGGAGATCTTGGAAGAAATCAATGAGGTTAATATCTTCCCTGCCAAGCACTTCATTACCGAAGAGGAAAAACTGCGCCAGGCGATCGTGGATATTGAAGAAGAAATGACAGAGCAAGTTAAGTATTTCACCGCCCACGGCAAACTTCTGGAAGCACAGCGGATAGAACAGCGTTGCAAGTATGATTTGGAAATGCTGCGGGAAATTGGTTATTGTTCAGGGATCGAAAACTATTCCCGCCACCTGGATCAGCGCCCTGCTCAATCCGCTCCCTGGACGATGATGGATTATCTTCCCCAGGATTATCTCTTGATCCTGGATGAATCGCATATGACTGTTCCCCAAATTCGGGGCATGTATAATGGAGATCAATCCAGAAAAGCAACCCTGGTCGAATATGGTTTCCGATTACCCTCAGCGCTTGATAATCGGCCTCTCAAGTTTGAGGAATTTGAAGGGAAAATGGGACATACCATTTATACCTCTGCCACACCCGGACCTTACGAATTGGGCAAAGTTGAAAAGGTTATCGACCAGGTCATTCGGCCGACAGGGTTGATCGATCCTGAAATTGTCGTTCGACCCATCGAAGGGCAGGTTGATGACCTGATCGGTGAAATATACCAGCGGACAGAACGGAGTGAACGAGTTTTAGTCACTACGTTGACAAAACGGATGGCAGAAGATTTATCATCTTACCTGGACGAAAGCGGGATAAAAGTACATTACCTGCACTCAGAAATCGACACCCTGGAGCGGGTCAGCATCCTGCGGGATTTAAGGATGGGTGTATTTGATGTAATTGTTGGAATTAACCTGCTCCGGGAAGGTCTTGACCTACCGGAGGTTTCCCTGGTAGCCATCCTCGATGCGGATAAGGCTGGATTTTTACGCTCGGACACAGCTTTAATCCAAACCATAGGTCGAGCTTCCCGCCACCTGCTGGGCAAGGTCATCATGTACGCCGATAAAATCACCCCGGCCATGCAAACTGCCCTGGATGAAACCGAACGGCGGCGGGAGAAGCAAAACAAATACAACCAGGAACACGGCATCCAGCCGGAAAGCATCAAAAAATCCATCACGGACATCACGGAACGGGTTAAGAAGAAAGCAATCGCCGAAGCAGGAGGGAAGTATCAAGCCGGGGCAGATGGGATCCCCCTTCCGGAACTCAAGAGCATCATCGAGGAATTGGAAAAACAGATGCTTGCAGCTGCAGAAAATCTGGAATTTGAAACCGCTGCCGGGCTAAGGGACCAGATATTCGAATTCAGGGAACTCCTGGCACTTCAGACAGATATGAAACCCTGGGAAAAGATTAACTTGTTGGCAGGGAAATAATCCAGGATAGAGCAAGTCCTCAAATCATCAAGAGTCCTGGAAAGTTTTTTTAATAAAGTGGGCAAAAGTATGGGGGAATTGATTCTTTTCACCCGCCGGATGAAACTGCTCACAGATCAGAGTCCAATTCTCTTCGTTGAAAGGGGGAAATGTTGCATCCACTTCTTGTGTGCAGTGTACCCTGGTCAGATAAAGGTGATCAGCGATTTCCATCGCTTCAGAAAACACTTCGGCGCCCCCGATTACAAATACTTCCCTCTCACCGGCATCCATTGCCAGCTGAAGGGATTCCGGGAGAGATCGCGCTGTTTGGCAGCCTTCCGCCTGGAAACTTGGATTACGGGATAATACAATCAATTTTCTGCCTGTGAGGGGGGAGTCAATCGATTCGTACGTTCGTCTGCCCATTATCAAGTGGTGTCCCATGGTAAGGGTTTTAAATCGTTTTAAATCCGACGTTAAATGCCAGGGAATGGTATTATCTAATCCGATTCCATCCCCTTCATCTGCTGCCACAATGATGGAAATAATCATATCGATACCCGGGCTTTAATATGCGGATGTGACTGATAGTTCTGAAGATCAAAATCGGTATAAGAAAATTCAAATATTGAACTTACTCGCGGATTTAGGCTCATTTTTGGCAGTTGATATGGTTTTCTACTTAACTGCAGTTCCGCTTTTTCTAAATGGTCCAGGTAAAGATGAGTATCACCCAGCGTATGTACAAAATCACCGGGCTGCAAATCACAGACCTGGGCAACCATCAGGGTTAATAAAGCATAGGAAGCGATATTAAAAGGGACACCTAAAAACACATCCGCTGAACGCTGATAGAGCTGGCATGACAGTTTGCCCTCAGCGACGTAAAACTGAAACAGTAAATGACAGGGAGGCAGCGCCATTTTCTCCAGCTCCCCGACATTCCAGGCGCTGACCAGCATCCTGCGGGAGTCCGGTTGGGTTTTGATTTGTTCAACTACTAAAGAAATCTGATCAATTATTCGACCGTCAGCTGATTTCCAAGACCGCCATTGAGCGCCATATACTGGACCCAGCTCCCCTGATTCATCTGCCCAGTCATTCCAAATTCTTACTCCGTTTTCTTGCATTGAGCGAACATTGGTTTCCCCTTGAAGAATCCAAAGCAATTCATAAATAATGGATTTTAGATGGAGTTTTTTGGTAGTCAGCAATGGAAATCCATCCTGCAGGTTAAACCGCATCTGATGGCCAAAAACAGACCGGGTGCCGGTACCAGTCCGGTCCCCTTTTTCTACTCCGTGATCCAGAATATGCTGCATTAAATCCAGGTATTGCTGCATGATTACCTCAATAAAATGATCAGTATGTTGACCCCTTTCCTTCAATAATCTCTTCTGATTCGAAGTCAGATGCTCTATCCATTGAACTACGGGTACGCGGTAAGAATTATTATACCCTAGAGGGATTCTTAATCAATTTCAGGCACTATTTTTAATATTATTGGAATATAACTAACCTGCCATGTAGAACGAGGGTGTGTACTTCCTTACTAGCGCCGCTTTGGTTGTTGCTGTTTGCATGAATCTGCGCAGTGAGAAATGAGAGTGGGGGATCATGACCGCCGAGAAGGCTTTCAAGCAGCTGTACTATCTCGATTAATTGACCACTTTTTTACCGTAATCTTTGGCGGACGAGTGTCTCATCGGAGGGGCACTCGAATTTTACAGTGACGGTGTCTGCGTAACCTCGAATACCCATAAATGGATGAAGAGCAGGCACGAGGTCCAGGCGGAATCATATCACTAGTGAACGGAGCTTTACGGACGTGCTGGCAAACGATTTAGTGCAGTCGATCCTTCAACTACCTACCTCTTTGTAAAAAGGATTAGATGTCCATAATATCTACCAATGGATATCCACAGTTCGCGAATTGATTTGATTTATATTCCGAAATCATTTATAGTTAAATTGGTTTAAAACACACTGAGAACAGGACGCGTTTCAAAGATTGACTGCAACAACGAGCCTTAAAGAATTCACAGTCAAGCTGCCAATATGTACACGATAACAACAAGGATGACAAAGATGATGACAGAAGAAAAACGAGAAAATAGAAAATCCGAGAAATGGGTCCGGATTTTGTTACTTATCATTGCTTCGAGCTTGGTAGTTGGTAGCTGTTCTCAATTGAGACAAGAAGAGTCGGAAAATTATACGGGACCGGTTGAGAAAATTACTTTAGCCGGATATGCTGGAGAAGCAGGGGCTCTTGTTTATATTGCTAATGAGCAAGGGTTTTTTAAAGAAAATGGCTTAGATGTGACTATAAAAGATTATCAGTCTGGCAAGGCTGCTGCTGATTCCCTGATAGCCGGAGAAGCTGACATTTCCACTTCGGCTGATTTGGTTTTTGTCAGCAATGCCATTGAGCACACAGACCTTAGAGTGCTTGGAACTGTAGCTACTTATGAGACTAAAGAATTGGTGGCCCGAAAAGATAAAGGAATTACAGCAATAAATGATTTGGTGGGGAAAAAGATTGGAGTCACAAAAAAGAGCGGTGCTGAGTTTCTGCTTGGAGTATTTTTAACATACAACGGTATTTCGCAAGAAGATATAGAGCTTGTTGATTTAAGACCACCAGAAATGATGGGAGCTATCTCAAATGGTGTTGTAGATGCTGTTTTTGTCTGGGATCCTTATGCTTTTAGAATTAAGAAACAACTAGGTGACAATGCAATAAGTTGGCACGGGGGAGAGGATTTTTACTTTGTATTGCTTACAAAAGAAGGTTGGTTAGATAAGAATCCTGCAGCAGCTGAGCGCTTTATGAAATCAATGTTGGAGGCAGAGAAGTATATTCAAGAAAATAATAGTGAGACCAAAAAATTTGTGAAGGATAGATTTAATTATGAATCAGATTACATGGATTACAGTTGGCCAAAACAGGAGTATGCTGTTACGCTTCCCCAGGCCCTGTTGATATTACTTGAAGACCAGACACGATGGAGGATAGAACAGGGACTAACTGATACAGCAGAGGTTCCAAATTATCTCAGATATATCTATTTGGATGCATTGGAAGCGGTAAAACCAGAAGCAGTAACGATAATACGATGATTATAGAAAAATCTAAGAGGAAAAAAGATGAAAGTTAGAACTAGCCTTTTCCTTCTGTCCGTAATTTTTGTGATTATAATTGTAGTACTTGGTTTTGTGATGTTTAATACATCTAACCAGGTAAACAACGAAGTTAGGCAAATTGAATCTGCCACGCAGATCATCAAAGATATTTTTGAATTGAATATCATTACATATGAGTATTTAACATACCACGAAGAAAGGATGAATCAACAATGGTTGCAAAAATATGATTCGTTAGGCAAATTGTTAAAAGAGATGGGAACAGAAGAGGAGCATTCCGAACACTATTCTGTATTGGAATCAATAATCTCAGATTATGAATCGCTCGGCAATTTCTTTTCACTGCTGCAGGCCAATTTTGCCGAGAGAGGAAGACTGATTGAAGAAAATAAACCTCAAGCAGAAATTGATCTCTCTCTTTCCTCAGAGAAAAGGCTATCATCTCAAGCGTTGATAAGGTCCCAAAGAATGGCGTCAGAGGCTTTTATATTCTCTGCCTTAATGGAACAAAGAATTGCCCAGGTTCAACAAAGAACGAATTCGATAGCTCTATTTTCGATAATTAGCTTTATTGTCTTGTCTTTCAGCATTTCATTCTTAACCTCCAAAGCTATTACTGGACCACTAAATGAGCTGGTAAAAAGTGCAGAGATAATTGTGAAGGGGAATCTCAATCACAGAGTTAACATCGAAACCAGGAATGAGATTGGCGAATTGGCTGTTGCTTTTAATCAGATGACTGAGAAACGCCAGCAGGTTGAAGAACGAATCATCCATCTCAACCGGGTCTTGCACGCCATCCGTAATGTAAACCAGCTCATCACCAAAGAACGAGATCTCGATCGGCTGATCGAAAGTGTTTGCGACCGTCTGATTGAAACAGACAGTTACGGCTCTGCGTGGATTCTCCTGCTTAACGAGGATGGAACGCCCAGTAAGTTTTCTCGGAAAGATATTACAGGGCATTCGATGTCTCTCAGTGATTTGCGCGAGCAAGGCGAGTTTATGGCTTGTACGCAAGCCATCTTAGCCCAGGCGGGAGTTCAGATCATCAAGGACGGGGCTGATATCTGCCAGGATTGTTTCTTGGTAAGTAATATCCCTGGTTCCAGTAATACTCTGGTCGCCCGGTTGGAATACAATGGTGTAATCTACGGTGCAATCAACGTTGCCGTTCTAAAGGAATATGCCACCGATGCTGAAGAGATAGCCCTGTTTGCCGAAGTTGCCGGGGATATTTCCTTTGCTCTGTTTAGTATAGGACTGGAACTAGAGCGCAAACAAGCGGAGGACAAATTAGTTAAAAATCAGTATTACCTGACCAAAGCTCAAGAAATTGGACTGATAGGCACCTGGGAAATGGACATTCAGAATGACATCCTGAGATGGACTGATGAAAATTATAATATTTTCGGTGTGCCACTCGGAACAGCAATGAACAATGAACTATTCTTGAATTGCGTCCATCCTGAAGATAAAGATTTCGTTACCGAAAAATGGAATGCTGCGCTTAACAATGAACCCTTTGATATCGAACACCGGATCATTGCTCATGATGAAGTCAAATGGGTCCGGGAAAAAGCCGAATTTGAATTTGATACAGAAGGTAATCCAATATCGGCTATTGGTTTTACTCAGGACATCACCGTGCGCAAGCAGACAGAGCAGGAACTCAAGCAATACTCAGAGAACCTGGAAGAAATGATCGAGGAGCGCACGCAGGAACTGCGTGATGCCCAGGAGTCGCTGGTACGAAAAGAGCGTCTGGCTGTTCTAGGGCAGCTGGCTGGTGGGGTGGGGCATGAGCTGCGCAACCCGCTGGGGGTGATCTCCAATGCTGTTTACTACCTACAGACTGTCAATCCGGATGCCGATGAGTCCACCCAGGAATATCTAAATATGATCTCATCCGAGGTGAGAGGTGCATCGAAAATCATCTCAGACTTGTTGGATTTCTCCCGCACCAGGATGCCTGAAAGGCAAGAGATAGGGGTGTCAGAACTGGTCGCACAGGTGTTGGAGAGAAAACCACCCCCGGAGAACGTGCAGGTAAAAACCGAATTTCCCGAGGATCTGTCTGAAATATATGTCGATCCGGGTCAGATCAACCAGGTTCTGATCAACCTGGTTGTCAATGCGTACCAGGCCATGTTAGAAGGCGGAAAGCTGGTGATTAAGGCTGAAGTAAAAAGTGATAAGGTACGGCTCGCGATCAAAGACGACGGAAGTGGTATCTCGGAAGATCACATGACGAAGCTTTTTGAACCGCTATTTACTACCAAAACGAAGGGTATCGGGCTGGGTTTGGCAGTGTCAAAAAACTTAGTGGAGACAAATGGCGGCACCATCGAAGTTGAGAGTGTGAAAGGTGTGGGAAGTACCTTTACAATAACCTTGCCAACCGAAAAGGATATTTCATGAGCAATAAACTGAACATTTTGGTTGTTGATGATGACCGCCGTATGGCAAAGACAATCGTGGATATATTGATC